>Ga0209933_1000233_pt1 | contig 126655 bp, 121 predicted proteins | sample ThiBiot_300_biof_FD_183944 | JGI IMG/M metagenome (GOLD analysis project Ga0209933, IMG submission 183944) | Wastewater bioreactor microbial communities from Cape Town, South Africa - Thiocy_cont_300_biof (SPAdes) | ecosystem: Engineered > Bioremediation > Thiocyanate > Unclassified | place... | reverse complement strand
TGCGGATCAGCCCGTCCCTGCACCCACCGATCCTCCCAGCCCCGACCGTCCCGGCCAGGACCGACACGACCGGCTTTTTCAGGAGCGTCCTAGGAGCGCGGACGCACCCGTAGGCCCTGCATGCCGCCGTCGACCGCCAGCGCAGCTCCGGTGGTGGACGACGCGAGCGGGCTCGCCAGGTAGGCGATCGCCGCGGCCACCTCGTCGGCGGTGACGAGCCGGCCCATCGGCTGGCGGGCGTTCAGCGCGGCCCGCTCGGCCTCCGGGTCGGTGGCCGAGTCCAGCAGCCGCCCCACCCACGGGGTGTCGGCGGTGCCGGGGTTCACGCAGTTCACGCGGATGCCCTCGGCCACGTGGTCGGCGGCCATCGCCAGGGTGAGCGACTGCACGGCGCCCTTGGACGCGCAGTAGAGCGCCCGCTGCGGCAGGCCGGCGGTGGCCGCGATCGAGCACGTGTTGACGATGGCCGGGTGCGACGAACGGCGCAGGTGCGGCAGCGCGGCGCGGCTGAGCCGCACGATGCCCAGCACGTTGACGTCCAGCACGCGCCGCCACTCGTCGAGCGGGTTGGTCTCGACGGTGCCCTGCGCGCCGATGCCGGCGTTGTTGACCAGGACGTCGATGCCGCCGAGCCGTTCGACGACACCCGCGACGGCGGCGTCCACCGACGCGTCGTCGGTGACGTCGGCGGTGAGCGCGAGCAGCGGCTCCGGCACGCCCGAGGGGTCGAGGTCCAGGCACGCCACGCGCGCGCCGCGGTCGGCCAGCAGGCGGGCGGTGGCCAGGCCGATGCCCGACCCGCCCCCCGTGACCACGGCGACCAGCCCGTCGAACTCGCTCATGGGGTCTCCTTCCAGACGGCACCGTCGGGGAAGCGGAAGGCGGTCAGGGTGGAGGCGTGCATCTCGCCGCCGCCGCCGGGCGCCGTGGGCGGCCAGTAGCGGCCCGCGTGCACGTCGACGGGGGTGACGAAGTGCTCGTGCAGGTGGTCGACGTACTCGATCACCCGGTCGTCCCACGACCCGGAGATCGCCACGACGTCGAGCATCGAGAGGTGCTGCACCAGCTCGCAGAGCCCCACCCCACCGGCGTGCGGGCACACCGGCACGCCGAACTTCGCGGCCAGCAGCAGGATCGCGATGTTCTCGTTCACCCCGCCGACGCGCGCGGCGTCGATCTGCAGGTACGACAGCGCGCCGGTCTGCAGCAGCTGTTTGAACACCACGCGGTTGGCGACGTGCTCACCGGCGGCGACCCGGATCGGGGCGATGCCCTCGGCGATCGCGGCCAGCCCCAGCACGTCGTCGGGGCTCGTCGGCTCCTCCACCCACCACGGTTCGTACTGCGCCAGCGCCCGCACCCAGTCGATGGCGTCCGCGACGTCCCAGCGCTGGTTGGCGTCGATCGCGATGCGGATGTCCGGGCCCACGGTGTCGCGCGCGATGCGCAGGCGGCGCCGGTCGTCGTCGAGGTCGGCACCGACCTTCAGCTTGATCTGGCCGAACCCGTCGGCCACGGCCTCCCGGCACAGCCGCGCCAGCTTCTCGTCGTCGTAGCCGAGCCAGCCCGCGCTGGTCGTGTAGGCGGGGTAGCCCTCGGCCCGCAGGCGCCTCTCCCGCTCCGCGCGGCCCGGCTCGGCCTTGCGCAGGATGTCGAGGGCCTCGTCGCGGGTGAGCGCGTCGGTGAGGTAGCGGAAGTCGACGAGCTCGACGAGCTCCTCGGGCGAGAGGTCGGCGAGCAGCTTCCACAGCGGCAGCCCGGCCCGTTTGGCCCGCAGGTCCCACAGGGCGTTGACCACGGCGGAGATCGCCATGTGGATGACGCCCTTCTCCGGGCCCAGCCAGCGAAGCTGCGAGTCGTGGACGAGCTCGATCCACAGCGGCCCCAGGTTCGCCAGCAACTCCGGCACCGGGCGCCCGACGAGCCGCGCCGCTACCGAGGTGATGGCGGTGGTCTGCACCTCGTTGCCCCGGCCGATCGTGAACGCGAACCCGTGGCCCTCGTGCCCGTCGCCGGCGTCGGTGGTGATCACGACGTACGCGGCCGAGTAGTCCGGGTCCGGGTTCATCGCGTCCGAACCGTCGAGCTCGCGGGAGGTGGGGAAGCGGACGTCGACGGCGCGGACGTCGGTGACGCGCGGAGAGCTCACTGGGCACCAGACTTCCGTGACATCGGATGTGTGGAGGACCCTAGCCCGCGTCTGCCTCGACCAACAAGACAGACGCGGGCAGACATCCGAGGTCTCGGGTTCAGCGCGCGGTCTCCGCCTCGCGCTTCGGCAGGACCCAGCCCGGCCGCACGAAGTGGCACGTGTATCCGGTGGGGTACTTCTGCAGGTAGTCCTGGTGCTCGGGCTCGGCCTCCCAGAACGGCCCGGCCGGCTCCACCTCGGTGACGACCTTGCCCGGCCACAGGCCGGACGCGTCGACGTCGGCGATGGTGTCGATCGCCGTCGCCTTCTGCTCGTCGGAGGTGTAGTAGATCGCCGAGCGGTAGCTGCGGCCCAGGTCGTTGCCCTGGCGGTCCTTCGTCGACGGGTCGTGGATCTGGAAGAAGAACTCCAGCAGCTCGCGGTAGGTGATCACGGAGGGGTCGAAGACGATCTCGACGGCCTCGGCGTGGTCGCCGTGGTTGCGGTAGGTGGCGTTCGGGGTGTCGCCGCCCGAGTACCCCACGCGCGTGGAGATCACCCCGGGGCGCCGCCGCACGAGCTCCTGCGCTCCCCAGAAGCAGCCCCCGGCGAGGATCGCGGTCTCGGTTGTCATCCTGTTGCCTCCTCGATGTTGCTGGTACCGCCGATGGAACGCCCTGCACGGGGCCGATGTTCCGGACCCCGCTCGTCAGATCAGGTCGCTGCGGCTCACGACCCCGGCCAGGGTCGCTCCGTCCACCACCGGGACCGTGCGCAGCCCGTGGTCGGCCACCAGGGCCTGCGCGTCGCCCACCGTCGCGCGGGCGTCCACCGTGACCGGGGTCCTCGTCATCACCGACGACACCGTGGAGTGGGCCTTCCGGCCGGCGAGCGGGTCGGCCAGGATGTCGGCCTCGCTGATGATCCCCACCAGCCGCCCCTCCCCCTCCACCACCGGGAGCGCGGTGTGGCGGTGCTCCAGCATCAGCCGGGCCGCGACGGCGACGGGCTCGCGTGCGGCGACCGCGACGACCTCGCGGGTCATCACGGCCGTCACGGGCGTTCCCGCCGACGGCGCCGGTCCGGTGCGGCGGACCCGCACCATGGCGGCGAGTGCGTCGTCCTCGGTGCGGTCGCGGCCGCCGCCGAACAGCCGGCGCAGACCCGGCCGGGAGCCGCCGTCCGCACGGTGACGGAGCAGGTCGCTGCGGGTGACGACGCCCACCAGCCTGCCGCCCTGCACGACGGGCAGCACGCGCAGCTGGCCGTGGCTGCGCAGCCGCTCCGCGACCGCGGCCGCGTTGGCGGTGGCCGACATCGACAGCACGTCGGGGGTCATGATCTCCTCCACCGACGTCCGCTCGTCGGCCTCGACGCCCTCGGTGCGGTGCACCTCGCGGAAACGCAGGACGTCGAGCAGGCTCACCATGCCGACGAGCCGGGACGAACCGGTGACCACGGGCAGCGCGCTGAAGCCGAAGCGGGTCATCCGGTCGACCGCTGCGGAGATCGGTTCGTCGGCGCGGACGGTGACGACGCGGACGGTCATGAGATCCCGGAGTGCTCGTGCCATCGCCGCGACCCTACCGGCCCTTCCAGACCGGCGGACGCTTGTCGCGGAACGAGGCCGGCCCCTCCTGAGCGTCCTCGGAGAGGTAGACGCCCTCGTAGATCCGGTCCGCGGTGTCCAGTGCGGCGGACCAGCCCATCTCGGCGCTGGCGTAGACCATCGCCTTGCCCGCGCGCACCGACAGCGGCGCGTTGCCGGCGATCGTCAGGGCGAGCCGCTGCGTCTCGGCCACCAGGTCGGCGGCCGGCACCACCTTGTTGACCAGCCCCAGCTCGTAGGCCCGCTGCGCGCTGATCGGGTCGCCGGTGAGCACCATCTCCATCGCCACCCGCGGCGGGATGAGCCACGGCAGCGGCGCCGCCCACGGCGAGCCGCGGCCGATCTTCGCCTCGGTGATCGCGAACCGGGCGTGGTCGGCCGCCACGACGAGGTCCACCGACTGCGCGAGCAGGAAACCGCCCGCGTAGGCCACGCCGTTGACGGCGGCGATCACCGGCTTGTCGACGTGCACGGTGCGGCCCAGATGCGGCACGAACGCGCGGCCCGGAACCTTCAGCGCGGTGTCGGCCATCTCCTTGAGGTCGCCGCCCGCACAGAACGCCTTGTCCCCCGCTCCGGTCAGCACGGCGACGGCCGCGGCGTCGTCGGCGGCGAACCGCTCGTAGGCGGTGAGGATCCCGGCCCGCACGGCGGCGTTGAGGGCGTTGCGCGCCTCGGGCCGGTCGATGGTGATCCACGCGACCCGGTCGCGAACCTCGTAGGTGACGGACACGGGCTCCTCCAGTCAGATGAACGGCACTCCGGTCGGAACCTATGCGACGGGACGGCCGTTCGTCGGTCCCGGGTTGCCCCCGTCCCCCTTTCCGCGTGAGGGTGGGGGTCCGCCATCGAGTCGAAGGAGCCTCCCCATGGCATTCCCCGGTCTACAGCACGTCGCCATCACCGTCTCGGATCTGAGGCGCAGCACCCAGTGGTACTCGACGCTGTTCGGCGCCGAGCCCGTCCTCGACGAGGACGAGGAGGGCGGCGCGTTCCACCACACCGTCTTCGCCCTCGACGGCGGCATGCTCTTCGGGCTCCACACGCACATGGGCGCCGAGACGAAGGACCGCGCCGACGAGCACCGCACCGGCCTCGACCACATCGGATTCGCCCTCTCGGGCACGGTGGAGCTGCAGCTGTGGGAGGGCAGGCTCAACGCCCTCGGGATCCCCCACGGCGGCATCAAGAAGGCCCACTACGGCAGCGGCATCTCCTTCCGCGACGCCGACAACATCGCCCTCGAGTTCTTCATCGCGCCCGGCACCTGAGCCGCCCCGAGTCGCCGGACGGGCCCGCGTGCTCTAGAAAGACGTGCTGCCGCTTCGGCAGCACGTCTCCCGGAGGTCTTGTGCACATCTGGCCCGGCTCGCCCTACCCGCTGGGGTCCTCGTTCGACGGCGGGGGCACGAACTTCGCGATCTTCTCGGAGGTCGCCGAGCGCATCGAGCTCTGCCTGTTCGACGACGACGGCACCGAGAGCCGCGTCGACCTCCCGGAGCGCAACGGGCTGGTCTGGCACGGCTACCTGCCGCGCATCTGGCCCGGGCAGCGCTACGGCTACCGCGTGCACGGCCCCTACGAGCCGGCCGCCGGTCTGCGCTGCAACCCGGCCAAGCTGCTGCTCGACCCGTACGCGAAGGCCGTCGACGGTGAGATCGAGTGGGGTCAGTCGCTGTTCTCCTACGACTTCGGCGACCCCGACTCGTTCAACGAGGAGGACTCCGCGCCGCAGGCGATGACCTCGGTGGTGATCAACACCTTCTTCGACTGGGCGGGCGACCAGCCGCCGCGCGTGCCGTACAACGAGTCGATCATCTACGAGGCCCACGTCAAGGGCATGACGATGCGCCACCCCGACATCCCCGAGGACGTGCGCGGCAGCTACGCCGCCATCGCGCACCCGGCCACGATCGCCCACCTGAAGAAGCTGGGCGTCACGGCGATCGAACTGATGCCGGTGCACCAGTTCGTCAACGACTCGACGCTGGTGGACAAGGGCCTGTCGAACTACTGGGGCTACAACTCCATCGGCTTCTTCGCCCCGCACAACAGGTACGCGAGCTTCGGCACGCGCGGCGAGCAGGTCTACGAGTTCAAGTCGATGGTGCGCACCCTGCACAAGGCGGGGATCGAGGTGATCCTCGACGTGGTCTACAACCACACCGCCGAAGGCAACCACATGGGCCCGACGCTGTCGTTCCGCGGCATCGACAACCAGGCCTACTACCGGCTCGTCGAGGGCGACGAGAAGCACTACTTCGACACGACCGGCACCGGCAACAGCCTCAACGTGCGCCACCACGAGTCGCTGCGGCTGCTCATGGACTCGCTGCGCTACTGGGTCACCGAGATGCACGTCGACGGCTTCCGGTTCGACCTCGCCTCGTCGCTGGCGCGGGAGTTCCACGCCGTCGACCGGCTCTCGGCGTTCTTCGACCTGATCAACCAGGACCCGATCGTCAGCCAGGTCAAGCTCATCGCCGAGCCCTGGGACGTCGGCGACGGCGGCTACCAGGTGGGCGGGTTCCCGCCGCTGTGGACCGAGTGGAACGGCAAGTACCGCGACACCGTCCGCGACTTCTGGCGGGGCGAACCGGCCAGCCTCGGCGAGTTCGCGGCGCGCTTCACCGGCAGCTCCGACCTCTACGAGGCCGACAACCGCCGCCCCATCGCCTCGATCAACTTCGTCACCGCCCACGACGGCTTCACGCTGCAGGACCTCGTCTCCTACAACGAGAAGCACAACGAGGCCAACGGCGAGGACAACAACGACGGCGAGAGCCACAACCGGTCCTGGAACTGCGGCGCCGAGGGCCCCACCGACGACGACGCGATCTACGCGCTGCGCGAGCGGCAGAAGCGCAACATCATGACCACGCTGCTGCTGAGCCAGGGCGTGCCGATGATCGCGCACGGCGACGAGCTGGGGCGCACCCAGCACGGCAACAACAACGTCTACTGCCAGGACAACGAACTGTCCTGGGTGGACTGGGAGGCCGCCCGCTACCAGGACGTGCTCACCGACTTCACCGCCCGCCTCGCCCGGATGCGTGCCGAGCACCCGATCTTCCGCCGGCAGCGGTTCTTCCAGGGCCGCCCGGTGCGCGGGAGCAACATCGACGACATCGCCTGGCTGCGCCAGGACGGCCAGCCGATGAGCGACGCCGACTGGGACGGCGCCGCGACGCAGACCCTCACCGTCTACCTCAACGGCGCCGGCATCCCCGACCGTGACGAGCTGGGCATGCAGATCGTCGACGACTCGTTCATGCTGCTGTTCAACGCCCACCACGAGGACCAGACGTTCGTGCTGCCCGACGAGAGCTACGGCAAGGGCTGGAAGACCGCGCTCGACACGGCCGACCCGCTCCTGGCCGACGACCGCCGCCGCTTCCCCGCGCCGGGCAGCACCATCGAGGTCACCTCGCGCTCGGTGCTCATCCTCCAGCGGAGCTTCTAGTGCTGGCCCGGTACGGCTCCGGGACGCCCAGACGCAGCAGGCGTGAGGCACGACCCTGGCCGTTGCGGCGGCGCAGGGCCGCGACGGCCTCGGGTTCGTGCCGGGCGGCGTTGACCAGTACCCCGAACAGCGTGATCACCAGGAAGGCACCGACGAAGCCCAGCTCCTCGCCGAGGATGGCGAAGATGAAGTCGTTGTGCGCATTGGGGAGCACGGTCCGGCCCGACAGGGGATGACGATGTTCGGTATCAGCTATGAGAAATTGTTCGTGTTGGCCGTGATCGCACTATTCGTCCTGGGTCCGGAGCGCCTGCCCGCCGCCGCGACGTGGGTCGGCCAGAACATCCGCAGGGTCCGGGAGTTCGCCGGCCACGCCAACCGACAGCTCCGCAGCGAGCTCGGCCCCGAGTTCGACCAGCTGCGCGAACCACTCGAGCAGTTGCGCGGGCCGCTGCAGGACCTGCGGTCGCTGCGCGATCCACGCTCGGCGCTGATGCGGCACCTGCTCGACGAGCCCTCCACGCCGTCGAACGGGCCGGTCCCGTCCGCGCGACCGGCCGTCGACACGGACGCCACCTGAACGGCCGGCTCAGGCCTTCCGGTTCGCGGCCTGGGCCGCGAAGAGGCTCGGCGGCAGGCCGTCGGCCACTTCGCGGACGTCGCGCTCCATCTGGGCGGCCAGGTCGTCGAAGCTCCAGGGCCCGTCGGAGGTGACCTCGCCGATCACCGTCGGGTTCTGGTAGACGCCGACCGAGAACCCGACGGCGCCGAGCACGCGGCCGGTCAGCCAGCCCGACCGGTCGCTGGCCAGGTAGAGCGCCAGGGCGGCGATGTTGTCCGGGGAGCGGCTGGGATCGTCGTCGGCGGGACGGTCCTGGATGGCCTTGCGCTCCTGCGGCACGGTGGCCACCAGGCGGGTGGCGGCGGCCGGCGCGATGGCGTTGGCCGTGACGCCGTAGCGGGCCAGTCCCTGGGCCAGCGAGTAGGTCAGCCCGACCACGCCCATCTTCGCCGTGGCGTAGTTGGCCTGGCCGGGTGAACCCTCCAGCCCGGAGTGCGAGGTGAAGTTGACGATCCGGTAGTGGCCGTCCGGGTTGCGCTGCTCGCGGAAGTACGCGGCCGCCGCGCGGGAGGCCGAGAAGTGGCCACGCAGGTGCACGCGGATCACCACGTCCCACTCCTCGTCGGACATGTTGAAGATCATCCGGTCGCGAAGCACGCCCGCGGAGTTCACCAGCACGTCCAGCCCGCCGAACTCCTCCACCGCCGTGGCGACCAGCCGCTTCCCCGTGTCGGTGTCGGCGATGTCGCCGCCGTCGGCGACGGCCCGGCCGCCCGTCGCGCGGATCTCCGCGACGATCGCCTCGGCGGCGCCCGCGTCGCTCCCGGACCCGTCGGGGCCGCCGCCGAGGTCGTTGACGACCACCGCCGCGCCCTCTGCGGCGAAGCGCCGGGAGATCGCGGCGCCGATGCCCCGCGCCCCTCCGGTGACGACCGCGGTCCGTCCGTCGAGCACGCCCATGAGCTCTCCTACCCGATGTCCAGGCGGCCGCGGTCCAGGACCGTCTCGCCGCCGCTGGTGGTGCGGAACCAGGCGCCAGCGCCGTCGCGCCAGACCGAGACGGTCAGCTCGGCGCCGGGCAGCACCGGGCGCGTGAACCGGGCGTCCATGCCGCGGAACCGGGCCGGGTCACCGTCGCAGACCGTGGCGAGCAGCGCCCGCGCGGTGAAGCCGTAGGTGCACATGCCGTGCAGGATCGGGGGGTCGAAGCCACCGCGCCGGGCGAACGCGGGGTCGGTGTGCAGCGGGTTGCGGTCACCGGTGAGCCGGTAGAGCAGCGCCTGGCCGGGCGCGGTGGTGTAGCCGACGATGTGGTCGGGCGCGGACTCGGGCACCGGCGACGGCCCGGACGACCCGCGCGGGCCGCCGAAGCCGCCCTCACCGCGGATGAACACGGACTGGACGGTGGTGGCGAGCGGCTGCCCGGTGGCGGCGTCGACCGCCTCGGCCTCGGTGCGCACCAACGCGCCGCGGCCCTTGTCGAAGACCCCGGTGACGGTGGACGTGGTGGTGGCGCGACCCTCCACCGGCAGGGGTGCGTGCAGCCGGAAGCCCTGCTCGGCGTGCACCAGCAGGGCCGGGTCGAAGTCACCGAGCGGGATGCGGGAACCGCGCGTGATGATGTTCGCGTAGGTGGGCAGCACCGCGGGGCCCACTCCGTCGGTGTTGTCGGTGGTGAAGGCCAGCTCCCCCAGGGGATCGTCGTGGCCTGCGCCCACCGCGAGCGCGTAGAGCAGAACGTCGTCGACGGTCCAGCTGAACTCGACCGGCTCACCCGTCGTGCCGAGCAGACCCTGCGCCAGCGCCATGCCGGTGAGGTTAGGACGGCGCGAGCAGCACCGCACGCCCTACCTGTCCCCCCTTCCGCGAGGTAGCGGCACGGCGCGCCGCCCGGCCGTCGAACGCGTCGGCGAGCGCGGTGGCGGTCGCGGCGTGTCACGCTGGGGTCGCCGACCGACAGGTGCCTCAGCGAGGAGACAGCCGTGTACCCGGGAACGTTCGCCGCGACCACCCCCGACAAGCCCGCCGTCGTGATGGCGGACTCCGGCGCCACGCTGACCTACGCCGAGCTCGACGACCGCTCGATCCGGCTGTCGCGGGTGCTGCACGCCGCCGGCCTGCGCCCCGGCGACGACGTCGCACTGCTGTCGGAGAACTCGCTGCAGTACTACGTGGTGTTCTGGGCCGCGATGCGCAGCGGGCTCTACATCACCGCCATCAACCAGCACCTCACCGCGCCCGAGGTCGCCTACATCGTGGGCGACTGCGGCGCCCGGGCGCTCGTGGTCACCTCGGCGCTGCGCGACGTGGCCGTCGACATCGTGGCCGACACGCCCGATGTGGCACTGCGGCTGGCCGTCGGCGGGGGCGTGCCCGGGTACGACGACTACGACGACACGCTCGCCGCCGCCCCGGCCGAGCCGCTGGCGGAGCAGCCCCGGGGCCGGGACCTGCTCTACTCCTCGGGCACCACCGGCCGGCCGAAGGGCGTGAAGGCGCCGTTGCCCGAGGGGTCGGTGGCGGAGGTCGCCGACCCCCTGCTGGGCCTGTTCGGCCCGCTCTACGGCTTCGACGGCGACACCGTCTACCTCTCCCCCGCGCCGCTCTACCACGCCGCCCCGCTCCGGTTCGGCGGCATGATCCACTCCGTGGGCGGCACCGTGGTCGTCATGCCGCGGTTCGAGCCGGCCGCCGCGCTGGCCGCGATCGAACGCTTCGGCGCCACGCACAGCCAGTGGGTGCCCACGATGTTCGTCCGGATGCTCAAGCTCCCGGCCGAGGTCCGCGAGCGCCACGACCTCTCGTCGCTGCGCGTGGCCATCCACGCGGCGGCGCCGTGCCCCGTGGAGGTCAAGCAGAAGATGATCGAGTGGTGGGGGCAGGACACCCTTCACGAGTACTACGCCGCGACGGAGGCGGTCGGCCTCACGGTGATCGACTCGGCCACCTGGCTGGAGCACCCGGGATCGGTCGGGCGCTCGATCCTGGGCGTCATCCACATCTGCGACGACGACGGACTGGAGGTGCCGACGGGCAGTGTGGGCGTCGTCTGGTTCGAGCGCGAGGAGTTCCCGTTCGCCTACCACAACGACCCGGAGAAGACGGCCGGGGCGCAGCACCCCGACCATCCGACGTGGGGCACCACCGGCGACGTCGGCTACGTCGACGAGGACGGCTTCCTCTTCCTCACCGACCGCAAGGCGTTCATGATCATCTCGGGCGGGGTGAACATCTACCCGCAGGAGGTGGAGAACGCCCTGACGCTGCACCCGGCCGTGTTCGACCTCGCCGTGATCGGGGTGCCCGACGAGGAGATGGGCGAGGTGGTGAAGGCCGTCGTCCAGCCGGCCGAGGGCGTCGAGCCCGGCCCCGAGCTGGAGGCGGAGCTGCTGGCCTTCCTCAGCGGACGGATCGCGCGGTTCAAGGTGCCGCGCAGCATCGACTTCGTGGCCGAGCTGCCACGCACGGCCACGGGAAAACTGCAGAAGCACAAGATCAGGGAGAGCCACGTGGCGGAGGTGGCGCGATGAGCGACTCCTCCTGGCTCGACCGGATCACCCCGGCCTGAGAGGTATCAGACCCGGTGGCGGCGCACCGCCGCCACCGGGCTGCGGCGCCGCGTCGCCCGGTCGGCACTCGCGCCCGTCAGCGCCCGCACCTCCATCTCGGCCTGCCGGCGCCGCGCGTCGCGGTCGGGGCGGCGGCTGCACCACGTGCCGACCGCACCCAGCAGGAACGACGCCGGGATCGACACCATCCCCGGGTTGGCGAAGGGGAACCAGGCGAAGTCGACGTCGGGGAACAGCGACGTCGGGCGCCCGGACACCTCCGGGGAGAACGCCACCAGCCCGAGCGCGATGATCATGCCGCCCCAGATGCTCAGCACCGCGCCCGTGGTGGTGAAGCGCGGCCAGTACAGCGTGTAGAGCAGCGACGGCAGGTGGGCCGACGCGGCCACCGCGAACGTCAGCCCGACCAGCACGGCGATGTTCTGACCGTTGGCCACGATGCCGCCGGCGATGGCGGCGATCCCCACCACCACGGCGGTGCCGCGCGCCACCCGCACCTCCTTGCGGGGCTCGGCGTGGCCGCCCTTGAGGACCCCCGCGTAGACGTCGTGGGCGAACGAGGCCGACGCGGTGATCGTCAGGCCGGCGACGACGGCGAGGATCGTGGCGAACGCGACCGCCGCGACGACGCCGAGCAGGATCTCCCCGCCCAGCTCGTAGGCCAGCAGCGGCGCGGCGGCGTTCGACTCGCCCGCCGCCGCGGTGATGGCCTCCGGCCCGACGAGGGCGGCGGCGCCGTAGCCGATGACGATGGCGGCGAGGAAGAACCCGCCGATGAGCCAGATCGCCCACACCGCCGAGCGACGCGCGGCCCGGGCCGTCGGGCACGGTGTAGAAGCGCATCAGCACGTGCGGGAGGCTCGCCGGGCCGAGCAGCCCCGCCAGCCCGAGCGAGAGGAAGTCGAGCTTCGACAGGCCCGTCTGCCCGTACTGCAGGCCGGGCTGCAGCAGCGCCGCACCGGCTCCCGGGTTAGCCTGCATCGTGGAGCCCAGCAGCGAGGAGAGGTTGAACCCCCACCGGCCCAGCACCCACACCGCGAGCGACGCGCCCGCGACGACCAGCAGCGCCGCCTTGAGGATCTGCACCCACGTGGTGCCCTTCATGCCGCCGACCAGCACGTAGACGAGCATGAGCACACCCACGCCGCCGATGACGACCGACTGGCTGAACCGGTCGGAGTTTCCGATGCCCACCAGCAGGGAGACGAGCCCGCCGGCCCCGGCGATCTGGGCCACCAGGTAGAGCATGGACACGAGCAGCGTCGACGTGGCGGCGGCCGCCCGCACCGGGCGCACCCGCAGCCGGTAGCTCAGCACGTCGGCCATCGTGTAGCGGCCGGTGTTGCGCAGCGGCTCGGCGACGAACAGCAGCGCGATCACCCAGCCGGTCAGCGAGCCGATCGCGAACATGACGCCGTCGTAGCCGTAGACCGCCACCGCGCCGACGACGCCCAGGAACGCCGCGGCGGACAGGTAGTCCCCCGCGATCGCGATGCCGTTCTGCGCGCCGGTGAAACCCTGGCCGCCGGTGTAGTAGTCGGTGGTGGCCCGCCCGCCGCGCGCGGTGGCGATCATGATGGCGAAGGTCGCCAGGACGAACCCGGCGAAGATCGTCAGGTTGAGGCCGGGGTTCCCGACGGTGGGACTCGCGGCGAGCAGTGACATGAGCGTCCCTTCGCGGTACTCGAATGGCGGCATGATAATCACCCGTTCGCCGAAGAATGAGCACATGTGGTGACGAAAGGTCGGCTGTCAGCGGTGAGTGGTCACCCGAACCGACGCGATACTGGCTACTCTGCGTGGCAGGGTTCCGTCGAACACGGCCGATCGGGGGATCGATGGCTGTCCACAGCACGGCACTGGACGAGCGGCGCGGCCGCGGGGTCTGGATGCGACCCGGCGCCGCCGCCCGGGCGCTGCGGGACGCGGCCCGGAAGGCGCTCGCGACGACCGAGGCGGGGCTGAGCCTGATGCGCCCGATCCTCGAGCAGCACGCGGCGGAGCGCGGCCACGCGCTGGGCCCGGACCACCTCGACACCCTCGCCGCGGAGAACGAGCTGGCCCTGGCCGACCTCGCCGACGACCAGCCGGGCGCCGCGCTGGACCGGCTGACGGTGCTCGCCGCCGACTGCGAGCGGGCGCTGGGCCACGACCACCCCGACACCCTCGTCGTCCGCGGGAACCTCGCGGCCGCGCGCCTGGCGCTGGGCCAGAGCGGGGTGGCGGCCGCCGAGCTCGCCGCGCTGGTCGTCGACCGCGAGCGGGTGCTCGGCAACGGTCACGCGTCCACCCACAACGCCCGCATCGAACTCGCGCTGGCCCGGTTCGCGGCCGGGCGGCCGACCACCGCGGTCGAGCCGCTCGAGTCGGTGCTCGTGAGCGTCGACGCCCGCTACGGCAGCCGCCACCCGCTCTCCCGGCTCTGCCGGACCATGCTCGCCGAGGCCCGCAGCGCCTGACCCCGCCCGCCGATCCCGGGCACCGTCAGAGCGTGCCCTCCAGGCGCCGCGCCAGGATCTGGACGAAGCCGGCCGGGTCGGTCAGGTCCCCGCCCTCGGCCAGCAGGGCCATGCCCGCGAGGAGGCGGGCCGTGTCGGCCAGGGCCGCGTCGTCGGGCCGCTCCTCGTGCGCCGTGCGCAGGCCGGCCACCAGCGGGTGGCCGGGGTTCAGCTCGAGGATCCGCTTGATCGTCGGCAGCTCCTGGCCCATCGCCCGGTACATCTTCTCCAGGGTCGGGGTCATGTCGGTGCTGTCGCCCACGAGGCACGCGGGCGAGGTGGTGAGCCGCGAGGTGAGGCGCACCTCCCGCACGTCGTCGGCGAGCACCTCCCCCATCCACGACACGAGCCCGGCGAACTGCTCGGCGCCCTCCACCTCGTCGTCCTCGGTGGCGCCCTTCGCGATCGACGCCAGCGGGGTGCCGTCGAACTCGCCGACCTGCTCGACCCACACCTCGTCGATCGGGTCGGTGAGCAGCAGCACCTCGTGCCCCTTGGCGCGCAGGGCCTCCATGTGCGGGGAGTTCTCGATCGCGGTGCGCGACTCGCCGGTGGCGTAGAGGATCTGCTCCTGGCCCTCGGGCATCCGCTCCTTGTAGGCGGCGAGCGTCGTCGGCTTCTCCGGATCGTGGGTGCTGGCGAACGAGCAGACCGCGAGGATCTCGGCGCGGTTGTCGGGGTCCTCGAGCAGCCCCTCCTTGACCGCGCGGCCCATCTCGCCCCAGAAGGTGGCGTACTTCTCGGCGTCGTCGGTCTGGAGGGCCTTGATCGTCGAGAGCACCTTGCGCACCAGGCGCTTGCGGATCAGCTGGATCTGGCGGTCCTGCTGGAGGATCTCGCGCGAGACGTTGAGCGAGAGGTCGGCGGCGTCGACCACGCCCTTGACGAAGCGCAGGTACTCCGGGACGAGCGCCTCGCAGTCGTCCATGATGAACACCCGGCGCACGTAGAGCTGCACGCCGCGGCGGCTCTCGCGCAGGAACAGGTCCATCGGCGCCCGCGACGGCAGGAACAGCAGCGCCTGGTACTCGAAGGTGCCCTCGGCCTGCAGCCGGATGGTCTCCAGCGGCTCCTGCCAGTCGTGGCTGACGTGCCGGTAGAACTCGGCGTACTCCTCCGCGGAGACGTCGTCCTTCGGGCGCGCCCAGAGCGCCTTCATGCGGTTGAGCGGCTCGGTCTCGCCGGAGAGGCGGATCGGCCAGGTGATGAAGTCCGAGTACCGGGTGACGATCCGCCGGATCGTCGACGGGTCGGTGTAGTCGGGCATGGCGTCCTCGGCGTCGGCCGGCTTGAGCGCCAACGTCACCGAGGTGCCCTGGGGGGCGTCGGGCTCGTCGTCGACGGTGTAGCTGCCCTCTCCGGCGGACTCCCAGCGCACCCCGGCGTCGGAGCCGGCGCGGCGGGTGACCATGGTGACCGAGTCGGCGACCATGAAGCTCGAGTAGAACCCGACGCCGAACTTGCCGATCAGCTCCTGAGCGGCCCCGCTCTCCTGGGAGTCGTTGGCCGCGCGCAGCGACGCGAGCATCTCCGCGGTGCCGGACTTCGCGATGGTGCCGATCAGCGCCACCACCTCGTCGCGGGTCATGCCGATCCCGTTGTCGCGCACCGTGACCGTGCGCGCGTCGGCGTCGGCGGTGATCTCCACGTGCAGGTCGGAGACGTCGACCTGCAGGTCCTTGTCCCGGTAGGTCTCCAGCCGCAGCTTGTCCAGCGCGTCGGAGGCGTTGGAGATCAGCTCCCGCAGGAACACGTCGCGGTTGGAATAGATCGAGTGGACCATCAGCTGGAGCAGCTGGCGCGCCTCGGCCTGGAACTCGATCGTCTCGGCGGTCATCGTGTGCAGTCCTTCCCGTCTGTCGAGGTGGGTCGGACCCTACCGTCGGGCGCGCCGGACGGTCGCGGGCGTCAAGGAGCCGTCAAGCCGCCTTGACGCCGGCCGCCGCGGCGCGCTTCATGCGGGGATGCGAAGCTCCACGCCCGTCATGATCACCGTCGCCGTGCTCGCCCCTCTCGCGCTGTGCGGGCTGCTCGTACCGTTCCGGGCCGACGTGGTGAGCACGAACGCCGCGCTGCTGCTCGTGCTGGTCGTCGTCGGTGTGGCCGCCACGGGCAACCGGCTCGCCGGCGTGGGGGCGGCACTGGCGGGCGCGCTGTGGTTCGACCTCCTGCTCACCGCCCCCTACGGCACGCTCGCGATCGCGAACCGCGACGACATCGAGACCGCGGTGCTGCTGGTGCTCGTCGGGCTCGCGGTCACCGAGATCGCCCTGTGGGGCCGCCGCCAGCAGTCGCGGTCGAGCCGTCGCGAGGGCTACCTCGCCGGTGTCACCGCGGTGGCCCGAACGGTGGCGTCGGGCGAGTCGTCGCTGCCGGAGCTGGTCGAGCGGGTCGGCCGGCAGATCTCCGACGTCCTCGACCTCGACGCCTGCCGGTTCGACCCGGGCCCCGTCGACGGCGCCGTCCGCCTGTTCCGCGACGGTGCCGTCACGTGGAGCGGCCACGAGGTGGACGTCGAGCGGGAGGGGCTGCCGACGATGGACGAGATCAGCCTCCCCGTCGAGTACGGCGGGGCCTCCTACGGCCACTACGTGCTGACCTCGTCGACGGCCGTGCGGCGCCCCGACCGCGAGCAGCTGGCCGTCGCGATCACCCTCGCCGAGCAGGTGGGCGCGGCACTGTCGGCGCGGCGGACGGAGACGACGCCCTAGACGGCTCCTCTCTGTGTCAAGTGGATCTTGGGTCAGGTTGTAGAGTCGGTGGTGGCGGGTCCGGGAAGTGACTTGTCTGAAGAGCCGGCGGTAGGGGTTGAGCCGGTCGCGCTGGAGTTCGTAGTCGCCCCCTGGTGTCCTCTCGGGCCCGCCCCGTTCTGCGGGTCAGCGTCGCGGATGAGGCATCGGTAGACGACGTCGGACAGGCGCCTCTCGAGGCATCGCAGGGCTTCCTTGTGGCTCTTCCCGTCTGCTCGTTTGCGCAGGTAGTAGACGCGGCCGGGGCTGTCGCGTTGGAGTTGGGTGATGGCCATGGTGTGCAGGCAGCAGTTGAGCTGGCGGTCCCCGGCGCGAGAGAGCCGGTGCCGTACGACGTCCCCGGAGGACACCTCGATGGGGGCGGTGCCGGTGTAGGAGGCGAACGCGGCGGCGGAGCGGAAGCGGTGCACGTCGCCGACGCGGGCGAGGATCTTCCCGGTGGTGAGGTTCCCGATTCCGCGCAGCTCGCTGAGGGTGCTGCGGCTGGCCTGCACGGCGTCGGCGATCTCGGTGTTCGCGACGGTGATGCGCCGGTCGAGGCGGCGGATCTCGGTGATCAGATCGGCCGCCAGCCTGCGCAGGGTGCGCGGCCCGAGGCTGCGGGGTCGCACGGTGCGTAGCAGTTGGGCTGCGGTGTCGGCGGTGAGTTGGCGGGGCGCTCCCGCGGGGATCAGTTGGGTGAGCAGCACGTGGAGCCGGTTCACCGTCTGGGTGCGGGTCTTGACCACATCGTCGCGGTGTTCGACCAGGGCGCGTAGCGCGGTCACTTCCTCGTCGACGGTGCGCAGCCCGGCGGCGCTCAGCGCGGCCACCGCGACGGAGATCGCGTCGGCGTCGTCGTTCTTGCGGCCGTGCCCGGTGGAGAGCACCCGGACGCGGGCGGCGAGCTTCGCGGGCACGTCCACCGCGGCGATCCCGTCGGCGGACAACCGGGCGGCCAGGGGCGCGCCCAGCCCGCCAGCACCCTCGATCGCCCATATGGCGTCGGGCCAGCGGGCGACGAACCGGCGCAGGTCGCCGTGCGGGCCGACCGGAACCCGGACGGTGGCCAGCGGTTGCAGACCGGGACCCACCGCGGCGGCGGTCCACGACGCTTTGTGTGGGTCGATACCGATCATGATCCGGTCTGACTCCGGCGTGCTGTGTGACACCAAACCTCCTCGAGGGACATGAACCGCAGGTCCTGTGACGAGGGGGGCATACCAACTTTGGGCGTTGCAGACCTCTCTTCAGCCACCCCCCGCCAGCGGCACCGGCCGGGACGCAAGCCGTCTAGGAGTCAACCCATTGCGGGTGACAGGTATGGAGCGAGCGACCCCAACCGATGCCTGGAAGATCAAGGCTGCAGACCCGATCTCCCGCGGGTAGTGAACAAGTTGGTAGGGAGGTCCGGGCTGGGGCCTCGCCACATGTGATCGTGGGTTGCCGGGCAGGAGCGGGTCCTGGCCGGTAGAGCCACAGATGTGGGAGGCCCCCAGCGCCGCCGCCCCGGCCGGGCTCGCCGGGCGGACGTGCTCCAGGTCCAGCGCCCGGCCAGCGGGTCGCAGCACCCGGATCGGCGAACAGACAGCCGGCGAGGGTGCAGACGGGCGTGTCGAACGACCCGTCCGGGGCGGGACGGCCGTGGCGTCGGCCGCCACGGCGGTCCGGCCGACGCCGGCCCCGGCCGCCCGCGTGGTGGCCACGGACCGGTCAGGACCCGACCGGGCGCACGACCAGCAGCGGGCAGGTGGCGTGGTGGATCAGGGCCTGGCTGGTGGAGCCCACGAGCATGCCCGCGAAGCCGCCGTGGCCCCGGCTGCCCACCACGAGCAGCTGCGCCCGGTCGGCCTGCTCGAGCAGGCGCTCGACGGGCCGTCCCCGCGTCACGACCCGGCGGACCACGACGTCGGGGTACTTCTCCTGCCAGCCCGCCAGCCGCTGCGCGAGCAGCTCGGTCTCGGCCTGCTCGACCTGGCCCCAGCCCGGGTCGAGCCCGCGGTCGAGCATCTGGTCGGTGGCGTACTCGAGCCAGGAGTGCACGGCCACCAGCTCGGCCCCGCGCCACGACGCCTCGTCGAAGGCGGTGCCGATGGCGGCGTCGCTGGTCGGTGAGCCGTCGACGCCGACCACGACGGGGCCCTCGGTCCGCGGGGCGTCGCCGGCGGTGGCGCCGCGCACGACCGCCACCGGGCAGCGGCCGTACGCGACCATCGCGACGGCGGTGGAGCCGGCGAGCAACGCCCGGAAGCCGCCGAGGCCGCGGGCGCCCAGCACCAGCAGCAGCGCGTCGTTGGACTGCTCGATCAGCGTCGGCACGGGGCCCGCGGTCTGCAGGTCCACCGTGACGTCCAGGTCCGGATGGGCCCGGCGGACGACGTCCTCGGCGTCACGCAGCACCTGGGCGCCGGCCGCGGCCATCTCGTCGAAGTAGCTCTGCGGCGGTGCGAGGCCGCCCGCGTAGCCGAAGGAGTAGGCGTCGTCGGCGTGCACCAGGCGCAGCGGGTGGTGGCGGCGGGCGGCCAGGTCGGCGGCCCAGAGTGCGGCCCGGGTCGCGGACGGCGAGCCGTCCACGGCGGCGACGACGGTGGTGCGGGCGAGGCTCATCAGGAGGTTCCCTCTGCGTCGATGTGAACGGTGTCGGACCGGGCGGGGGCCATGTGGACGACGGTCACGCCCCGGACGGCCTCGGCGAGCACCGTTGCCACGTGGCGGTCGGTGGGGTCGTCGAGGGCGTCGGTGATCGTGACGGCCCCACCGTCCACCCCGACGGTCCAGCGGCCGAGCCCGCCGTAGATCTCCAGCTGGTGGCGGACGTCGGTGGCCACCGCCGCGTCGTCCCGGGTCAGGATGCGCACGAGGTCGCGGCGGGTGACGATGCCCACCAGCCGCGGGCCGTCGACGACGGGCATGCTGCGCAGCCCGTCGGCTCGCATGATCGCGACCAGGTCGACCACGTCCGCGCCGGCGCGGACGCTCGCGGGGGGCGTGGTCATCACCCCGCCGACCGTGGCGGCCGGTGCGCGGGTGTCCGGAGCCCGGACGCTGCCCTCGTCGGAGCAGTAGAAGCGGGGGTCGTGCGGGAAGCGGTCGCGGAGGAGGTCGACCTCGGTGACGAGCCCCACCAGCGCACCGTCGTCGTCCACCACGGGGAGCGCGGTGAACCCGTTCGACGCCAGCAGCGTGGCGGCCTCGTGGACGGTGGTCGTGGCCGTCACGGTGACGACGGACCTGGTCATGATGTCGCGGGCCTGCATGCCGTCGACGGTAGGCGTGCGACCGGGTCCGCCGATGCGGGCGATCGACCCGCCCGGCCGGGACCTCCGCCCGTAGCCGCGGCCCGTTCGTCCGGCGGAGGGTGGGGCCGTGCACGTCAGAGCTCATCACCCGGTGGTCAGCGCGGAGTCCGCGCACCGCGCGGCACGTGCCCAGCTCCGGCTCGCGGACGCGATCACGGCGTTCGCCGGCTCGATGCCGTTCATCTACCTGCACGTCGTCGCGTTCGGGGTCTGGATGCTCCTGTGCGAGGAGGCTCCGTGGCCGACGCTCACGCTGGTGGTGTCACTGGAGGCGATCTTCCTGACGGCGTTCGTGATGATCGGGCAGAACCGGCAGGCGGCGTTCCAGCAGGCGAAGGCCGACCACGACTTCGTCGCGCAGGAGCTGGAGCTGCGGACCAACACCGAGATCACCCGGGCCATCCATGCCCTGACCGGGGAGCTGCACCGGCGTCTGCTCGCCGGTCCCGCGGACGATCCCGGGGCTACCGTGGGGTCGCCTGGACTCCCGCGGCCGGGCCTGACAGGCTGAGGCCGACCCATTCAGTCGCTCCTGACCCCGGCGGCCCTGCTCGGCCGGACCGGACCAGGTGACGCGATGCCCTTCGGCGACCACGCCCCCGTCGGCCACGCCCCCGGCCCGGCGACCCGGGCGATGCTCTCGATCCCCCGGGACGTCATCGACGACCGGGTACTGGCCCGACGGATCTGCGAGGCGTGCGCCGGCGGCCTCGGGTTCGACGGCGCGGCGATCTCGCTGCTGACCGGCAGCCCGTCGCGGCACACGCTCTGGGCCACCGACGCCACCGCGCAGCGACTGGAGGATCTCCAGTTCGGGCTCAACGAGGGCGCCTGCATGGAGGCCGCGGCCACCGGGCGGCCCGTGCTGGTGGGCGATCTGCGCACCAGCCCCCGCACCTCCCGCTGGCCGATGTTCGCCGCCGCGGTGGTGGAGCAGACCGACGTCGGGGCGCTCTTCGCACTGCCGCTGCAGTGGGGTGCGGTCAACCTCGGCGTGCTGGACCTCTACCGCCGCGCGACCGGGGAGCTGACCGCCGCCCAGCACCGGGACGCGATCGGCGCCACCGACACGGCGTCGCTGATGATGCTGGGCCTGCGCACCGACCCCGGCGGCGGCGACCAGCTCGACCCGACCGTCAGCAGCCACGCGGAGATCCACCAGGCCACCGGCATGGTCATGGTCCAGCTCGGGGTCACCGCGACCGACGCTCTCGCCCGGCTACGGGCCTACGCTTTCGTCCAGCAGCGGTTGCTCGTCGACGTCGGCCGCGACGTCGTGGTGCACCGCCTGCTCTTCACCGAGGAGATGACCTAGTGGAACCCGTCACGAGCCCTCCGGGAAGCGGTCGCGAGAGGCGGGTGACCAGGGCCTTCGTCGAGCTCGCCGACACACTCGTCGACGACTACGACGTGATCGACCTGCTCCACCGCCTCGTCGGTGCCGCGGTGGAGCTCCTCGCCGCCGATGCGGCGGGCATCATGCTGGCCGACGCCCGGGGCAACCTCCGCGTCGTTGCGGCGTCGAGCGAGGACGCCGAGCTGATGGAGCTGATGCAGCTGCAGAACGGCGAGGGGCCGTGCCTGGAGTGCTTCCGCACCGCCGCACCGGTCACGATGCACGACCTCGACGACGCCAGGGACCGGTGGCCGCTGTTCACGGAAGCGGTGGCGCAGCGGGGCGCCTTCCGCTCGGTGCACGCGTTGCCGCTGCGGCTGCGCGGCGATGCCGTCGGCGCGTTGAACCTGTTCCACGCCCGGCCGGGCGGGCTCCCGCCCGAGGACCTGGTACTGGGGCAGGCGTTGGCCGACGTCGCCACGATCGGCATCCTGCAGGAGCAGGCGATCCGCCGCGGCGAGGTGGTTAACGAGCAGCTGCAGACGGCGCTCAACAGCCGGGTCGTGATCGAGCAGGCCAAGGGCGTGCTCGCCCAGCACGGCGGCCTGACGATGGACCAGGCCTTCGAACGGCTCCGCGGCTACTCCCGCACCAACAACCTGCGGCTCTCGGAGGTGGCCCGCAGCCTCGTCGAGGGCGCTCTGGCCCCCGCATCGGTGCTCAGCGGGGCGAAGACGGCCCGCCGGGGTCGCTCCTAGCGCCACGCCCGCCGGGAGCGGCGCGTCCAGTACTCCCGCGGGTCCTCGGCGAGCGCCTCCAGGTCCTCCGGGACCGCGAGCGCGGCCGCCGCGACGTTGCTGGCCACCTGGGCGGGGGTCACCGCACCGGACAGCACCGTGGGCGCCCACGGCTGGGCCAGCGCCACCGCGATGGCGAGCTGGTCCACCGGCACGCCGGCCCGGGCCGCGGCCGCAGCGGCCCCCGTGGCCCCGGGGCTGCCGTCGTCGCCGCCCGGGGCGAGCCGGCCGTTGGCCACCGGTTCCTTGACGATGACGCGGGCGCCCGCCTGCGCGGCCTCGGCGAGGGCCGGCCCCACCGAGGGCTCCAGCAGGTTCCACGTCGACTGGAAGGAGGTGAACAGCGGCTCACCGTCGACCCGGACCTCCAGGGCCCGCCGCACGGCGTCGGACTGCACCGGTCCGGAGGTGGAGATCCCGACCCGGACGCCGCGGTCGCGGAGTGCGGCCATCGCGCGGTGCACCCCCGCGTCGGCGAGCACGCCGGTCTCCAGGGTCGCGGAGTGCACGTGGTAGACGCCGAGCCGGTCCCCGAGCAGCGCCAGCGACTCCGCGGACTGCGCGGCGAACGCGTCCGCCGAGTGCTCCTTGATCTCGTGGACGTCGGCCTCGGTCCGCCAGCCCCCGACGTAGCGGTAGCCCCACTTCGAGCCGACCTGCACGTCGTCCGTCCCGGGGCGTGCGGCCAGCCAGCCGGCGAGGAACTCCTCCGCCCGGCCGTAGGAGCGGGCCACGTCCACGTAGCGGATCCCGGCCGCGTGGGCGGCGTCGAGGACCGACCAGGTGCGGGCCCGAAGGTCGGCCACGCTGCGCTGCTGCCCGAGGTCACGGCCTCGACCGGAGGTGATGTAGGCGGGCCGGGCCACGGCCGCCAGACCGATGCCGATGCGGCCGGGAGATGCGGTCACCCCGCCATCGTGCACCCTCACCTCGCGCAGCCCGGGCACGCACCCGTCGTTCTCCGGGTCCACGCCGGCCTGCCCGGCTCAGGACCGCTCAGACCGCGAGCCCGGCGTCCGCGCCGGCGTTGACGGCGCGGACGAAGTCACCGGGCGCGTCGGCGTCGCCGAGGACGCGGACCTCGACCGCACCCAGGCTCCCGGCGAAGGCGGCTCCCGTCGGGAGCCAGCCGACCGCCAGCGCCACCAGGTCGGCCTCGACCGCGCGCTCGGTACCGTCGCCCTCCCGCCAGTGCACCCACCCCGGCTCGATCCCGACCACCGTGGCCCCGGTGCGGATGCGCACGCCCTCCCGCTTGAGGGTGCGGACGATCTGGCGCCGGGTGATCGCCTCGATGCCGCGGCCGACCGAGCGCTGCATCTCGACGACCGTGACCTCCGCGCCGCGGGACGCGAGGAGCTCGGCGGTCTCGCAGCCGGTGGCGCTGCCGCCGACCACCACGACGCGCGCCCCCGCGGGAACCGCGATCTCCCCGCGCAGCAGCGCCTGGGCGTCGTGCACGGTCGGGCCGTCGATGCCGGGGATCGGCGGCACCAGCGACGTGGCCCCGGTGGCGACGACGACCACGTCCGGCGCCACCGCCGCCACCGTCTCCGCCGACACCGGCGACGACGTGTGGATCTCCACGCCGACGGCGCCCAGCCGCTGCGCCTGGTGGGCGCGCAAGCGCAGCACCTCGTGCTTGCTGGGGGCCAGCCCCGCAACTTCCAGCTTGCCGCCGAGCTCCGCGTCGCGTTCCCACAGGGAGACCTCGTGGCCCCGCAGCCGGGCCACCCGCGCGGCCTCGAGGCCGGCGGGCCCGGACCCCACCACCATCACCCGGCGCGGGGTCGGCGCCGGGACGATCTCCCAGGTGCGCTCGCGCCCCACCTCGGGGTTCACCGAGCACCGCGCCCGCTCCCCCCGCCCGACGAGGTCGACGCACGCGTTGCAGGCGATGCAGGGGCGGAGCTCGTCGAGGCGGCCGTCGCGCACGAGCAGCGGCCAGTCCGGCTCCGCGATGAGGCCGCGGCCCAGCAGAATGAGGTCGGCCTCCTCCTTCTCGACCACCTCCGCGGCCACCGCCGGGTCGTCGAGACGGCCGACCGCCATCACCGGCACGTCGACGGCGGCCGTGACCGCGGCGGCGAGCGCCCGCATGTGCCCGCGCGGCACCGACATCGGGGCGAGCGTCTCCTGCAGCGTCAGCCAGGTGCCCGAGGTGACGCTGATGGCCGCGGCGCCGGCGTCCTGCATCATCCGGGCGGTGGTGACGGCGTCGTCGAGGCCGAACCCGCCGGGCTCGGCGTCGGTGCCGTTGAGCCGCCAGACCAGCGGCAGGTCCACCGCGGCGACGATCGCGCGGGCCACCTCCACGGAGAACCGCGCCCGGTTCTCCACCGGGCCGCCGTAGGCGTCGGTGCGGTGGTTGTGCTGCGGCGACAGGAAGTTCGACGGCAGGTAGCCGTGGGCGCCGTGCACCTCGACGAACGCGAACCCGGCCTCACGGGCGTACCGCGCGGCCCGGGCGTACTGCGCGACGATCACGGCGATCTCGGCGGCGGTCAGCTCGTGCGGGACGGGCGAGACGGAGTTGAGCGGCACCGGCGACGGCGCCACCGACGGCCCCTCGACGACCTGCCGGCCCGGGTGCATGAGCTGGACGCCGACCGTCACGTCGTACGGGGCCAGCGCCCCGACGAGCGTCCGGAGCCCGGGCAGGTACTCGTCGGCGCAGATCCGCGGCTCGGGCCCCACGGTGTCGGGCGAGACCAGGCAGCCCTCCACGGTGATCGTGCCGACGCCGCCCTGCGCCCGGCGGACGTAGTAGGCGACGGTGTCGTCGGTGATGTGGCCGCCGTTGTCCAGGCAGGTGCCCATCGGGGCCATGACGAGGCGGTTCTTCAGCGTGAGCGGCCCGAGGCGGACGGGGTCGAACAGCGAGCGGCTCACAGCACCCTCAGGGCCCGCACCGGGCACGCCGCGATCCCCAACAGCGCCGTGTCCTCCTCGCCCGCGGGCACCTCGGCGTCCGGGCCGACGGCGGAGTAGCCGTCGTCGTCGAGGGGGAAGAGGTCCATGTCCACGACACCGCACTGTCCGTGTGCCTCGCACACCGTGCTGTCGACGGTGATTCTCATACTGACATCCTCACGAGTGCCTCACCACCAGCGTCTCCATCGACCGGGACGCGAGCGCGTCCTTCCACACCGGCTCCTGCTCCAGCGAGAGGCCGGGGAGGCGCTCGACGATGCGGCCCACCGCGACGCGGGTCTCCATCCGGGCGAGCTGGGCGCCGATGCACGCGTGGATGCCCTTGCCGAACGCGATGTGCGGGTTGGGGCTGCGGGCGAGGTCGAGCACGTCGGGGTCGGCGAACTTCGCGGGGTCGCGGTTGGCCGAGGCCAGCACGAGGTGCACGCGCTGCCCGGCCCGGATCGTCCGGCCGCCCAGCACCGTGTCGGCCACGACCCAGCGGTTGAGCACCTTGATCGGTCCGTCGAAGCGCAGGAGCTCCTCGACGGCGGGGGCGAGCAGCTCCGGGTCGGCGCGCAGCCGGGCGAGCTGGTCGGGATGGCGCAGCAGCGCGAGGGTGGCGTTGGCGATGGAGTTCGTGGTGGTCTCGTGGCCCGCGAACAGCAGCAACGCGCACATGGCGACGAGCTCGTCGTCGGTCAGCCGGTCCTCGTCCTCGCGGGCCATGAGCGCCGAGAGCATGTCCTCCCCCGGCTCGGCCCGGCGCCGCGCGACGAGCTCGCGGAAGTAGGCGTCCATCTCCTGCAGCCCGCGCAGCGCCCGCTCGTGCCGCTCCGCCCGCGCCGCCCCGCCGGTGCCGAACGCCACCAGGGCGAGCTCGTCGGACCAGTCCCGGAACCGGTCGCGGTCACCCGCCGGCGCGCCCAGCATCGTGGCGATCACGGTGGCGGGCAACGGGTACGCGACCTCCGAGACGAGGTCCTGCGGCCCGGAGCCGGCCAGGAACGCGTCGAGGTGCTCGTCGACGATGGCGCTGATCTGCTCCCCCATCGCCGCGATCCGCTGGCCCTTGAACGCGCCGGCCGCGAGCTTGCGCAGCCGCGTGTGCACGGGCGGGTCGTTGACGACCATCCAGCCGCTCAGCAGCCCCAGGACCCGGTCGGCCGCGGTGGGCTCGCCGCTCGCCTGCCTGCGGGCCAGCACCGGGCGTACCCGGTCGTTGGAGAACGCCTTGTTCTGGAACGCCGCGGAGACGTCGTCGTAGCGGGTGAGCAGCCAGGCCCGGTGGGCGTCGCTCCAGTGCACCGGGTCCTCGGCGCGCAGGGTGGCGAACAGCGCGTAGGGGTCGGCGCTCGCCGACGGGGTCAGCAGATCCGCGGTCATACCCTGCTCCCGGCCGAGACGGAGCGGGCGAGACCGAGCCGGTCCCGCACGACGTGTCCCCCGCTGACGCGCCCGTCGTCGACGGAGACGAGCCCGACGAGGTGCAGGGTGGCGGCCGCTCCCGTGAGCGCGGCGTCGTCGATGCCGGCGTCGGCGCCGAGGCCGCCCGCGTAGCGGCCGTGCCGCGTCAGCCGGAAGGCCACGTGCCGGCCCGCCGAGAACAGGGCGTCGACGTCGGACGTGGCGTCGTCGAGGAGCGGTGTGGCGTCGCCGTCGTCGCACGTCACGCCGGGGCCGGTGAGGCCCGCGTCGATCCACTGCCGCACGACGGACTCCGCGCCGGGGTCCGGTGGCTCGGCCCGGGTGTCCCACGGCGCCAGCGCGGGCGCGCCGACCGCGGCGGGCACGCCGGAGGCGAGCTGGCGGCGGCGGGCCAGGTAGTCCTGCTCCACGAAGTTCTCCACCAGCTTCCGCCCGTTCCAGCGGTAGAGCCCGAGCCCGCACCAGGCGGCGCCGCGCCCGTCGTGGCGCACCGAGCGGCCGTGCTCGGAGAAGCGCATCGCCAGCCGCTCGCCGTCGGTGACGATCTCGTGCACCGTCAGGCACAGGCCGGGGAACTGCTCGAACTGCTTGCGCGCGGCCGGGATGTAGACCTCGTCCCGGCCGTCGACGAGGTGCGGCCCCATGCGGAGCACGTAGCCGGGCTCCATGATCCCGGCGCACACGCTCGTGTCGTGGCGGTTGGTGTAGTCGTTGACGTAGCGGCGCATGAGGGCGACGAAGGGATCCGCCGAGCAGGGCTCCATCAGCGCCCCTCGAAGACCGGTGGCCGCTTCCCGACGAACGCCGCGATGCCCTCCGCGGCGTCGGCGGTGGCGTGCAGCGTGGTGAGCGCGGCCGTCGAGTGGTCGAACTCGCCCCGCTCGACCCGCGCGTTCACCAGGTTCTTCCCGGTGGCCACGGCCAGCGGCGCGGCGGCGGCGATCCGCTCGGCCAGCCCCCGGGCGGTGGCCATGAGGTCGGCGGCGGGCACCACCTTCTGCACCAGCCCGATCCGCAGGGCGGTGTCGGCGTCCACCCGCTCGCCGGTGAACATCATGAGCTTGGTCCAGTGCCGGCCGATCACCGACGGCGCGCGCAGCACCCCGAACCCCGGGACGAGGCCGACCGCCGTCTCGGGCATCCCGAACACGGCGGTGTCGGCGGCCACCACGATGTCGCAGGCCATCGTCAGCTCGCAGCCGCCGCCCATCGCGTAACCGTTGACGGCCGCGATCACCGGGAGCGGGCTCTCCTCGACCGCGGCGAACGTGCGCATGCAGTCCTGCTGGAACGCACGCTTGGACGTGACGTCGGTGAGCGCGGCGAAGCTCGCGATGTCGCCGCCCGCGGAGAACGCCTTCTCCCCGGCGCCGGTGATGATCACCGCGCGGGTGGTGCCGTCGGCCTCCAGCGTGGTCAGGGCCCCGCGCAGCTCGGGCCAGAACGTGGCGCCCATCGCGTTGAGGCGGGCCGGGTCGTCGATGGTGAGGACGGCGACGCCCTTCTCCTCCTCGATGCGCAGGTTCACTCCCGGCCTCCCAGCGCGATGTCGATGCTCGTCGCGATCACGTGCCGGGTGGCGGACGGCTCGATCACGTCGTCCAGGGACAGGTGCGCGGCGGCCTCCCACGGCTCGGCCTCGCTGATCCACTCGGCCGTGAGCTCCTCGACCAGCGCCGCGTGCACCGCGGGCCCCTCCTCGGCCAGCACCTTCTCCAGCCGCCGGCGGTGGATGGTGCGGATGCCCGTCTCGGGGGCCATGAAGCCCAGCTCCGCCGACGGCCAGGCGTAGAGGAAGTCCGGCCTGGTCGGGCGCCCGCCCATCGCGAAGTGCCCGCCGCCGTAGGCCTTGCGGAGCACCACGCCGACCTTCGGGACCCTCGCCTCGGCGATGCGGGAGACCAGCGCCTCGTAGCCCTGCAGGATGCCGCCCCGCTCGGCCTGGGTGCCGATCATCAGCCCGGGCACGTCGTGCAGGAACACCAGCGGCAGCCCGAAGGTGTCGCAGAGGTCGACGAACGACCGCTCCTTGGCCAGCGCGGCGGGGTCCAGCGCTCCGGCCCGGACGATCGGCTGGTTGCCGACCAGCCCGACGGGCCGGCCCTCGATGCGGACGAGCGCGCACAGCAGGCTCGCGCCCCACCCGTCGGCCCAGGGCAGGATGCTGGCCTCGTCGGCGAGGCAGGCGAACACGTCGCGCATGTCGTAGCCGGCGCGGGTGCCGAGCGGCACCACCGCGTCGAGCTCCGACGGGTCGCGCGCCGGCGGCAGCGGGGGCGCCATCGGCGCGGGCCGCGCCGAGTTCTGCGGCAGGTAGGACAGGAACGCCGCGATCGCGTCCATGGCGTCGGCCTCGGACTCGACCACGAGGTGCGCGTTGCCCGCCTCGGTGGCCGCGGCCGGCCCGCCGAGCTCGTCGTCGGTGACCTTCTCGCCGATCGCCGGCTCCACCACCGACGGCCCGGACAGCGCGATCGACGCGCTGCGCAGCATCACGACGTAGTGGGCGGTGGAGGCGTGCAGCGCGGAGTCGCCGTAGCTCGGGCCGAGCACGGCGGCCACCCGGGGCACGACCGGCGCGCCCGGCGGCGGCTTGAGGAACGTGGTGAAGTCCAGCGGCAGGCCCGAGAACCGCCAGCCCGAGACGTCGGGCATCCGGCCGCCGTCGGCGTCGCAGAGCAGGACGAGCGGGAAACCGTGGCGCTGGGCGTGCTCGATGAGCCGGCCCTGCTTGCGCATGCTGATCGGCGCGGTGGTGCCGGCCACGACGCTCGCGTCGATGCCGATGACGCCGACACGCCGCCCGTCGAGCAGGCCGAAACCGGTGACCACGGCGTCGCCGGGGATGGGCTTCTCCCGGCGCAGCTCGGGCAGCGCGAGCGCGCCGATCTCGAACCAGGATCCGGGGTCGAGCAGCAGGTCGATGCGCTCACGGACGGGCAGGCGGCCCGACTCGCGGTGGCGGCGAAGGCCCTCGGGCCCGCCGCTCGCGTGGGCGGCGGCCTGCTTCTCGCGCAACACGGCGAGCCGGTCGGTCATGCTGTCGGTTGCCGTCACGGGACCTCCTGGAAGTGCAGTGCCGGTGGGTCCGGGGTCTCGCCGACGGACGCTAGACTACCAGACGGTCGATTGGTAGACAGGACGCAGCAAGCCGGACAGGGGTGGTGGAGTGCGGACGGTACTGGTCGCGAACCGCGGTGAGATCGCCGTGCGGATCGTGCGCGCCTGCCGGGAGCTCGGCCTGCGCAGCGTCGCCGTGTACAGCGACGCCGACGCGGGAGCGCTGCACGTCCGCACGGCCGACGAGGCCCACCGGATCGGCCCCGCGCCCGCCCGCGAGTCCTACCTGGACATCGACGCCGTGCTGCGCGCGGCCAAGGCCTCGGGCGCCGACGCCGTGCACCCCGGGTACGGGCTGCTGAGCGAGGACGCACGCTTCGCCGAGGCCGTGCTCGGGGCGGGACTGGTGTTCGTCGGGCCGTCGCCGCAGGTCATCGCCACGATGGGCGACAAGGTGGCCGCGCGGGCGGTCGCGGTGGAGTGCGGGGTGCCGGTGCCCCCGGGCACGACCGACGTCGCGGCGGCCGCGGACATCGGGTACCCGCTGGTGGTCAAGGCGTCGTTCGGCGGCGGCGGTCGCGGCATGCGCGTCGTGACGTCGCCCGACGGGCTCGACGAGGCGCTGGCCGCGGCCGGGCGCGAGTCCCTGGCCGCGTTCGGGCGGGACGAGGTGCACCTCGAGCGCTACCTGGAGCGGCCCCGCCACGTCGAGGTGCAGGTCCTCGGCGACACGCACGGGTCGATCGTCCACCTCGGCGACCGCGACTGCTCGGTGCAGCGCCGCCACCAGAAGCTCGTCGAGGAGGCACCCGCGGCCGGCCTCTCCCCCGCCCTGCGCCGGGCCCTGACCGACGCGGCCCTGACCGTCGCCCGGCGCGTCGGCTACGTCGGGGCGGGCACCGTCGAGTTCCTCGTCCTGCCGGCCACCGACGAGTTCTTCTTCCTGGAGATGAACACGCGCCTGCAGGTGGAGCACGGCGTCACGGAGCTGGTCACGGGCGTCGACGTCGTCGCCACGCAGCTGCGGGTGGCCGCCGGGGCGCCGCTGCCGTTCGGGCAGGACGACGTGCGGGTGGCCGGTCACGCGATCGAGGCCCGGGTCGCCGCCGAGGACCCGTGGGAGGGCTTCCGGCCCGCGCCCGGGCGGATCACGGCGCTGACGCTGCCGCAGGGGCCGGGGATCCGCAACGACGTCGGCGTCGCGTCCGGGGACGCCGTCGCCGCCGAGTACGACTCGATGGTCGGCAAGGTCCTCGCGCTCGGCGGCGACCGCGAGACCGCCCGCCGCCGGCTCGTCGCGGCGCTCGGTGAGCTGCGGGTCGAGGGCGTGCCGACGACGGCGCCCTACCTGCGCACCGTGCTCGACGCGGACGCGTTCGTGGCCGGCACGCACGACACGGGATCGGTGGAGCGCGACTGGCGGCCCGACCCCGCCGCCCGGCCCGCGCCCGCCGCACCCCCCGTGGCCGGGCGAACCGGACGGCGCGTCGTGATCGCCACCGACCGGGGGCCGGTGGAGATCGCGATCCCCGGCCGCGCCGGTTCGCCGGCGACGACCGGGGACGGGGCCGCCGCGACCCGGCCGGCGAGGCCCGGCACCGGGCCGGTCCCCGGCCACGTCGGCGACGGACCCCCGGTCGCCCCGATGGACGCCGCCGTCGTCGCGGTCCGGGTCGAGGTGGGCCAGGAGATCGCCGCCGGCGACGTCGTCGCGGTGCTGGAGGCGATGAAGATGGAGATGGAGATCCGCAGCGGGGTGGCCGGCACGGTCACCCGCGTGCTGGTCGCACCGGGCGCCTCCGTCACGGCGGGCGCACCGCTGGTGGCACTGGAACCGTGATCAGCGTCCGGCGCACGACGCCGCCCCGGCGAGGGCGGTGCGGTGCGGCGGACCGCGATCACCCGCCCCCGCAGCGCCCTTCCGGGGCCGGGGCGGGGCCGGCTCACGCCCCGCGCTGGGCGAGGCCCTCGGCCGTGGCGATGCCGCGGATCGACATCTCGGCGAGCTCCGAGCCGATCTGCTCCGGCGTGAACGCCCCACCCGGACGGAACCAGCGGTAGACCCAGTTCGTGGAGCCCAGCACCGACAGCGCGGCCAGCCGCGGCTCGAGGTCGGCGCGCACCAGCCCCTCGGCCTGGGCCTTCTCGATCAGGTCGCGGAACACGCCCTGGTAGGCGTGCTCGCTGCCCAGGATCTCGCGGCGGCGCTCCTCGGGCAGCGAGGAGAGCTCGTGCAGGAACACCGCGGTGGGCACGAGGTTGCGGCACGTGTGCTCGACGTGCCCGACGATCACGCTCTCCAGCCGCTCCAGAGGCCCGCCCGGCACCTCGGCCCGGGCCCGGACCACCGCCAGCCCCTCCTTGTGGACCGCGCTGATCACGTCGAAGAGCAGGTCCTCCTTGGACTGGATGTAGTAGTAGAGGCTGCCCTTGAGCATGCCGAGCCGGTCGGCGATGTCCTGCAGGGAGGCGCCGTCGTAGCCCTTCTCGTAGAACACCTGGGTGGCGACGTCGATGAGCTCCACCCAGCGTTCCTCACGGGGCTTGCGCTCCCCGCCGGTGCGCCGCGCGCTCCGTCCAGCCGGCTGTCTCATGATCCGAGTCTACCGTTTGGTAGAAACCGTCCTACTTCACGGCGGCCCCGGCGTCGACGGGTAGCGCGACGCCCGTGATGTAGCGCGCCTCGTCGCTGGCCAGGAACAGTACGGCGTTGCTGATGTCGACCGGCTCCACCCACGGCACCGGCATCGCGTTGAGTGAGGTGAACCCGGCCATCGCCTTCTCCTGGGTGGGCTCCGGGTCGCCCGGTGCGAACATCCCCCAGGTCCCCGGGTTCTGGATCATGTGGGTGTCGACGTTGGTGGGGTGCACCGTGTTGACCCGGATGTGCTGCGCGGCGAACTCGTTGGCCATCGTGCGCATCAGCCCCACGATGCCGTGCTTGGCCGCGACGTAGTGCGCCACCTGCTGGATGCCCTTGAGCCCGCCGATCGAGCTGGTGAACACCATCGACCCGCCGCCGCGGGAGATCAGGTGCGGCACGGCGGCCTTCGCCGTGTGCCACACGCCGGTGAGGTTGACGTCCAGCATCTGCTGCCACATCTCCTCCGTGAGCTCGGTGGACAGGCCGTAGGAGGCGATGCCCGCGTTGGCCACGACGATGTCGAGGCCGCCCAGCTCGGAGACCCCGGCGTCGAGTGCGGCCGCCAGGCCGGCGGCGTCGCGCACGTCGGCGACCGACGCGACGATCCGACGGTCGAGCTTCTCCACCTCCGCGACGGTCTCGTCGAGGTCGGCGCGGGTGGCCAGCGGGTACTTGTCGACGCTGGAGATCGGCGTGCAGGCGTCGACGGCGATGATGTCCGCGCCCTCCTGCGCCAGCCGCACCGCGTGGCTGCGGCCCTGCCCCCGGGCCGCTCCGGTGATGAACGCGACCTTGCCCTCGACCCGTCCCGCCATGTGCTGTCTCCCGTCCCGGTACCGCATGGTGTCGGCGAACGGCGCGAGCCGGCGGCCCCGCACCGCCTCCGCCGTGGTGCTGCCCGAGCGCGGCCTTGTCGATGCCGATGCCGCGCGAGCGCGTGGTGTCGCCGGTGAGCCACTCGACGACCTGCTGCGTCATGCGTCGACCCCCTCCATCTGCGATGTGGTCAGGGGGAGATCGCGCGGCGAGATCTTCCGGGTTCATCGCTGCTCCTCCGCTCACACGGACCGGTCGCGGTCCGCCCAGTACGGGGCGCGCAGATCGCGCTTGAGGATCTTTCCGGTGGGGGCCTTGGGCAGGGCGTCGACGAACTCCACCGACCGCGGCTTCTGGTACGAGGCCAGGTGCCCGCGGGCGGTGGCGATGATCTCCGCCTCGGTGGCCGTGGTCTCCGGCTTCAGCACGACGAACGCCTTGACGGCCTCGCCCCACTCGTCGTCGGGCACGCCGATCACCGCGCACTCCAGCACCGACGGGTGCTGGTTGACGGCCTCCTCGACCTGGATCGAGTAGATGTTCTCGCCGCCGGAGATGATCATGTCCTTGGAGCGGTCGACGATGAAGACGTAGGAGTCGGCGTCCCAGGTGGCGACGTCGCCGGTCCACATCCAGCCGTCGCGGATCGTGGCCTCGGTGAGGTCGGGCCGGCCCAGGTAGCCGAGCATGTTCGCCTCGGACGCCACGACGATCTGACCCGCGGTGCGGCCGTCCTTCGGCACGTCGACGCCGTCGGGATCGACCACGCGCACGCGCGTCACGAAGCCCTCGCGGCCGCACGACATGAGCCGTTCGGGATGGATGCCGCGCACGGCGTCGAGGTGGTCCTCCTGGGAGAGGAAGCACATCGTGGTGCCCTCGGTCTGCCCGTAGCCCTGGATGAGCGTGCACGGGAAGTTGTCGAGCGCCGCCTTCACCACGCTCGACGGCATCGGCCCGCCGCCGTACTGGATGTTGCGCAGCGAGGAGATGTCGAACGCGGAGAAGCCGGGCACGGCCATCATCCAGTTGAGCATCGTGGTGATGCCGAGGAAGGCCGAGACCTTCTCCTCCTGGATCAGCTCCAGCGCCGTGCGGGCCTCGAAGTTCATCAGCACCAGCGGGCAGCCGTGGCGCATGTAGTTCATCGAGAGCACCACCGGGATGTGGTACATCTGCCCGGTGAGCATGTAGACGTCGGTCGGCACGATGCGCTCGGCCACGGTCTGGTTGAGCATCCCGAACGACACGCTCCGGTGGCTGTGCAGCGCGCCCTTCGACTCCCCCGTGGTGCCGCCGGTGTAGAGGATGAAGAACGGGTCGTCGTCGCCGACGGTGCTCGACCAGATCGGCTCGTCGTCACTGCTGCGGGCCACGAGGTCCTCATAGGAGCCGTCGCCGCCCGCGCCGTACTCCAGCCAGTGGGGCACGTCGACGCGGCTCTGCAGCTCCTTCTCCGTCTCCAGCCACTCGTCGGACGTCAGGACGGCCTTCGGGGCCGCGTCGGCGACGATCCTCGCGAGCTCGGGCGCGCCGAGGCGCCAGTTCAGCGGCTGCGCGACGAGCCCGGCGCGGCCCGCGGCGTAGTACAGCTCCTGGTACTCGATCGAGTTCTTCGCCAGGATCGCCACGCGGTCGCCCCGCTCCAGGCCCAGGTGCGTGCGCAGGCCGTTGGCGACGCGGCGCACCCGCCCGTCGAGGCTCCGCCAGTCGATCCGGCGGCCGGACGGGGCGTCGACGATCGCGTCGCGGGTGGGGGTGAGCGCCGCCCACTTCGCCGGGATCTGGCCGATGTTGACCATTGTTGTTCCCGGACTCAGTACGGCAGGTCGAGGTAGATGTGGCGGCTCCGGATGAGCCAGTCCTCGCCCTGGCGGACCATCTCGTCGCGGTACCAGCCACTGGAGAGGACCTTCACGGCCCCGTTCTCGATCGACAGCAGCGTCAGGTTCGCGACCGTCGACGCGGAGCCGTCGGTCTCCTTGTCGATGATCAGGTTGCTGAAGTTGTGGCGCCGCTGGTCGGTCTGGGAGGCGAGCGAGTCGGCGTGCAGCTTCCGGATCGCCTCGCGCCCCTCGAAGGGGCCGATCAGGTCGCCGTCCCGGCCGATCTGCATGGTCATCGAGGCGTTCTCGGTGAACTGGGCGGCGATGAGCCCCACGTCGTTCTCGTCGTATCCCCACGCCGCGCGGTGCAGGGTGTTCTCGATCAGCGGTCGGATCGGTGTCATGATCAACTCCTGGTGGGGGTGAAGGTGAGCCGGAGCTCCGCGGGGGCCCGGGTGAACACGCCGTGCTCCGGCGGCGGGGTGCCGTCGGTGAAGCGGATGTCGTCCATGGCGTCGAGCAGCTGCCCGATGCCCGTCTCCAGCTCGGTGCGGGCGAGCATCGCCCCGACACAGAAGTGCCGGCCCAGCGCGAACGCGGTGTGGTTGGCGCCGGCGGTGTAGGCGCGGCCGAGGTCGAGGTCGGGCCGGTGGAGGTCGAACGCGTCGGGGTCGGCGTACTGCTGCGGATCGCGGTTGGCCGCGCCGATCAGGCAGGTGACCGTCTTCCCGGCCTCGACGACCCCGCCCGACAGCTCCACGTCCTCCGCCGGCTGTCGCATGATCATGTGCACCGGTGGGCTGTGACGCAGCGTCTCGGCGAAGGCCGCGGCGATGAGGCCGTGGTCCTCGCGCACCGCCTGGAGCTGGTCGGGGTGCTGCACGAGGTTGGTCATCACGCTGGCGATGGCCTTGTCGGTGGTCTCGCCACCGGCGGTGAGCAGCAGGCTGCAGAACGCCTTGATCTCCTCGTCGCTCATCCGGACGCCGTCGATCTCGGCCGAGCAGAGCGTGGAGAGCAGGTCGTCGCCCGGGTGCTCGCGGCGCTCCCGGATGACCGGGATCAGGTACTCCTCGAACTCACCCCTGGTGCGGATGCCGTCCGCGGTGACCTGCTCGTCACCGGCGAGGTTCGACAGGAACCCCATGATCGAGGTGTACCAGCGGTGGAAGTGCTCGTGGTCGGACTTCGGCAGCCCGAGCATGTCCACGATGACGTTGATCGGGAAGCGCGTGGCGTACTGCCCGACCAGGTCGACCTCACCGTCGCCGACGAACGCGTCGATCAGCTCGCGGGAGTTGTGCTCGATGACCGGTGCGAACTTCTCCGCCAGGTCCCGCCCGCGGAACGCCGGCGCCACCAGGTTGCGGTGGGTGGAGTGCTCGCGGCCGTCCATCTGCAGGATCGTGCGGCCGTGCACCGGTTCGAGCTGCCAGTCGTAGTTGCGGCTCGTGGACACCGGGTCCTTGAACGCCCGCACGACGTCGGCGTAGCGGCTGATCACGTAGCTCTGCGTGGGTTCGTGCCAGATCAGGGGGTGCTCGTCGCGCATCGTCCGGTACGCGCGGTAGGGATCAGCGGCGAACTCCGCGGACAGGATGTCGGGTGCCGGTGCAGCGGGCATCGCGGTACCTCCCGGGGCGTTGGTCATCGTTGTCTAACGGCCGTTTGGTAGCGATCAGGTTAGCGGCTCACTGCGCGTCCAGCAACAGCCGCAGCTCCTTCATCGCCTCGAAGGACCAGCGCGCCAGCGACGGGTCACCGAAGGCGGTGATGTTCCACATCACCAGGTGACGCAGGCCGTTCTCGCGGTACGGGGCCAGCTCCTCGGCCACCTGTTTCGGGGTTCCGCAGAACGCGTAGTGCCGCACGACCTCGGGCGGGATGGCGTCGATGATCCGCAGCGACTCGGCGCGTCCGATCGTGGTGGGAATGAAGTCGTGGAAGCCTGATCCCGCGTCGAGGGGCGGTTCGACCCCGAGATCGCGGAACACCTGGCTCGGCAGCAGTACGCACAGCGCGCGGACCAGCGGCGCCTCGGTGAGCCGGCGGACCGTCTCCTCGTCGGGGCCCATGAGGACGTAGCCGAGCATGCCCGGCGTGATCGCGTCCGGGTCGCGGCCGGCGTCCTGGGCGGACCGCGCGATCGTGGTCAGGGCGCTGCCGTAGTCGGGGGCGGTCATCTTGGTGGGCAGCCAGCCGTCGGCCTTCTCGCCGGTGAGGCGCAGCATCCGGGGGCCGTGCGCGGCCGTCCAGATCTCGGGCGGCGTCGCGCCGTACGGGGCGAGCCCGAGCACGGCGTGGTCGAGCCGGTGGAACGCGCCGTCGTAGGAGACGGGGCCGTCGGCCTCCCACAGCAGCCGCATCACGTCGATGCCCTCGGACAGCTTCGCCACCGGCTTGTCGAACGACATGCCGTACGGCGTGACGTTGAGCTTCTCGCCGCTGCCCAGGCCGATGATCGCGCGGCCCTTCGTGACGTGGTCGAGCGTGAGCGCCGACGCCGCGGCCATCGCCGGGTTGCGCCGGATGAGATCCGTGACGACGACGCCGACCTTGATCCGCTCGGTCTGCGACCCGACCACACCCATCATGATCAGCGGGTCGAAGTAGGTGTGCGGGTTGGGCTGCACGGCCGCGAGCGGGGTGAGGTCGGGCGTCCACATCGTGTCGGCGTGCCAGCCCATGAGGTGGTCGGGCCACCACACGGCGTCGAACCCGTCGGCCTCGGCCCGCTGGGCGAAGCGCACGGCGCCCTCGGCCGGCGGCATGATCTGCCCCGGCACGCCCAGCTCCAGGCGCCTCATCAGTAGCGCCACCCGTCGCCGAACGTCGGGATGCGCGCACCCAGGTAGTCCTCCACGCACGTCAGCGCGGCCCGGGCGGCGCGGTCGGTGCCGATGCCGCGGGAGCGGAAGGTCTCGCTGGCGAACCACAGCCCCTCGACGTTGGGCGCGCGCCAGTGCGGCCGGTAGCGGCCCACCAGGCCGGGCATCTGGATCACGCCGAAGCTCGGCTCGAACACGAGGTGGCGGCGCCGCCACACCGGCTTCGCGAAGCCCGGCCACATCACGGCGATGTCGCGCTCGAACGCCTCCATCGTCTGGCGGCACCACTCCCGGTCGCGCCCCTTCGACCCGGGGATGATCGCGCCCATCGTGTGCAGGTGGGTGCCCGGCGGGGAGCTGGAGGGGTCCATCGCCGACTGGTCGAACATGAAGCCCGAACAGTCGGTGGACGGCGTGGACGTCCACGTGCAGAGCTCGCGGGGGTCGAACTGCGTGACCGGCTCCTCGGTGGCCAGGTGCAGCCCGAGCCAGGCGATGCGGAACTTGTCCTGGGCCAGGAACTCGATCTGCGAGGCGTACCACTCGGGCAGCGCGCCGCGCGGCACGACGTTGAGCACCGTCCACACCGGCAGCGTGGAGATCACCGCCGGGGCCTCGAGGATCTCCTCCTCGAAGAACTCGTTGGGCAGGATCCTCGGCTCCCGGCCCACGGCGACGCCGAGCACCTCACCGTTCTCGATCACCACGCGCTCGACGTTCGTGCCCAACCGCAGCTCGCCACCGTTGCTGGTGATGGCGTCGGCGAGGTCGCGCCACATGCCGTCCCAGCCCTGCCCGGGCCAGCACGAGTACGCGGCGGTGCCCCGCTCCTCGAAGTGCATCTTGCGGACGTAGAGGTTGTCGCTGGCCGAGTGGTCGTACCAGTTGTCGGTCATGCACTCGAGCACCGAGATGAACTCGAAGAGATCCACGACGCCCTGGTCGTCGGTGTAGCGGTGGATCCACTCCCGCAGCGAGCGGTCGTCCCAGTCGTCGAGGTCCTCGTAGGGCGTCTCGACGAGAGCCTTGATCACCTTCTTGAGCTCGGTGCGGTCGGTGTAGCGGTCGCGGATCGAGCCCCAGCCCTTCCCGTTCTCCCAGATCGGCATGTCGTTGCTGACCTCGCCGTGGACCAGCTCCTTGCCGACGTGCTCGAAGACCTTCGTGATCCCGGATCCGGGGTCCTCGATGAGGTGACCGCCCAGGTTGACGGTGAAGCCCTCGTCCGGCACGGCCATCGCCCGTCCGCCCAGGTGCGGGCTGCGGTCGACCACCACCACCCGCTTGCCCTCCTTGGCCAGCAGGGCTCCGGCGGTCAGCCCGGCGGCCCCCGCCCCGATCACCACGACGTCGTAGCTCATGCGCGTCTCCCCGGTTGTGCGCTGGTGATGCCGCCGTCGACGACGAACACCTGGCCCGTCGTCCACGCCGACTCGTCGCCGGCGAGGTGCACGGCCATGGCCGCCACCTCCTCGACGGTGCCGACCCGGCGCATCGGGTACACGTCCCCGATCCGGGCCATGGCCTCGTCGATGTCGAGGCCGGCGCCCATCCCGCCACCGGCCTCGTAGGTCCTGCGCACCAGCGGGGTGGGCACGTTGCCCGGCGCGATCACGTTCACCCGGATCCCGTGCGGGCCGTGGTCGATCGCCGCCTGCCGCGCCATGCCGATGCACCCCGCCTTCGCCGCGGCGTACGGGAAGATCCCCGGCACGCCGCGCAGCCCGCCGATCGAGGCCTGCACGATCACCGAGCCGCTGCCCCGCTCCACCATGCCGGGCAGGGCGAACTTGAAGGAGAGCCACTTGCTCGTGAGGTTCACCGCGATCACGCGGTTCCACGTCTCCATGTCCGTGTCGGCCGCCGTGCCGGCCCCGGCGATCCCGGCGCAGGCGTAGACCACGTCGACGCGGCCGTAGCGGTCGAGCGCGGCCCGGGTGACGGCCTCCGCCGCCGACGGATCCGACAGGTCCCCGGTGACCGACGACCCGCCCGCCTCCTCCGCGGTGGCCGCGACCGCGGGGTCGACGTCGGTGCACAGCACCGTCGCCCCCTCCCGCGCGAACGCGAGCGCGCTGCCCCGCCCGATGCCCGAGGCCGCGCCGGTGACCACGGCGATCTTCCCGTGCAGCCGGCCGGTCATCGGCCCGCTCCGACGTGCGCGGCGTCGGCGAGCGCGGAGATGGTGGCCAGCGGCCCGTCGAGGTCACCCGGAACGGCTCCGGGGGTGAGTACCACGGCGAGCTCGACGCCCGCCTCGCCCAGCGCGCGGGCCCGGTCCGCGACCGCCGCGCCGTCCCCGACGACGCACAGCCGGGCCACCGCTTCGGGCGTGACGAGTGCGAGCGCCTGCCGCCGCTCACCGGCGCGCCACAGCTCGGTGGCCCGCTCCAGCTCGGGGAACGTCGCGGCGAACGAGGCCCGGTGGGTGGGCACCATCGCGTACTGCAGCACGACGCGGCGCAGCTTCTCGGCCGCCTCGTCCGCCCGGTCGCCCGCGTACCCCCAGAACGACGACATCGCCCACACCGTGCCGGGCGCCCGGCCCGCGGCCCGCTCCCCCTCGCGGACCAGCGCGAGCTTGGCGGCCACCTCGTCGGGCGTGCACCAGGTGATGAACACGCCGTCGGCGATGCGCCCGGCGAGCCGCAGCATCCCGGGGTTCATGGCACCGAGCACGATCGGCGGCACCACCGGCGGGAGCAGGCCCGAGCGGAACCCGTGAACCCGCGGGAACTCCACCTCCACGCGCTCCCCCGCCCACGCGGCGCGCAACGCCCCCACGTAGCCCTCGACGGTGGCCAGCGGCCGGGCGAAGTCACGGCCGTGCCAGTCCTGCACGATCATCGGGCTGCTCACCCCGAGCCCGGCCAGCACCCGGCCCGGCGCGGCGGAGGCCAGTGTCGCGAAGCCCATCGCCGTGAGCGCGGCCGACCGCGGGTGGATGCCCGCGATGCCGCTGCCCACCCGGATCCGCGACGTGGCGCCGGCCATCAGCCCGAGCATGGAGAACACCTCCGGCCCGGCCACCTCCCCGACCCACACGGAGTCGTAGCCGTGGTCCTCCGCGGCGCGCGCGAGCTGCAGGTACTGGGGCGCGGACAGGCCGTCCTCGACGGGCAGGGTCACGCCGAGCTTCACCATGCTCCCGAAACTATCAAACGGACGGTTGGTACGGCTACGATCCCCGGGTGTACTCCGCTGACACCTGCCTGGCCGACCTCGTCGACCACGCCGCGGATCCGGACGCCGAGGCCCTCGTGTTCCCCGACGAGCGGGTCACCTACGCGCGCCTCGCCGAGCTCAGCCGGGCGTTCGCCGACCGGCTGTGCGGACTCGGCGTCCGGCCCGGTGACCACGTGGGGCTGCTGCTCACCGGCGGTCTCGACGTCGTCGTCGCGCTGCTCGGAGCGGCCCGCCTCGGGGCCGTCACCGTGCCCGTCAACGCCCGGTACAAGGCGCACGAGCTCGCCTACCTGGTGGCGCACGCCGACCTGCGGGTCGTGGTCACCAGCGCCGCGGGCCGGCCGCACGTCGACCTGCCGGGCCTGCTGGAGGAGGCACTGCCCGGGTTGCGGATCGGCGACGAGGTGCGCCTCGACGCCGCCCCGTCGCTGCGCCGGGTGGTCCTGGCGGGCGACGCGGACGCCGGCACCCCGCACACTCCCGGCGCCCACGACGTCGCCCTGATCCTCTACACCTCGGGCACGACGTCACAGCCCAAGGGCTGCATGCTCACCCACGCCGGGCTGATGGCGCAGTCGCAGGCGCTCGGCGAACGGCTCGGGCTCACCCCGGCCGACCGGTACTGGACACCACTGCCGCTGTTCCCCATCACGGCCATCTCCTGCCTCGTGGCCGCGCTGGGCGCCGGGGCGACGTTCGTGCACGCCGGGCCGTTCCGCCCGGACGCCGCGTTGCGGCAGCTCGCGGCGGAGCGGATCACCGTGGCCAACCCGGCGTTCGAGACGATCCTGCTCCCGGTGCTCGACGAGCCCGCCTTCGCCGACACCGACCTGGGCGCCCTGCGCACCGTGTTCTGCGTCGGCGTGCCCGCGCGGCTCGCCGCGATGCAGCGGCGCCTGCCGACCGCCGCGATGATCAGCGGATTCGGCTCCACGGAGGCGGGCGGCTCGCTGAGCATCGGCGTCACCTCCGATCCCGACGACGTCCGGCTGGGCACCGGCGGCCTGCCGCTGCCGGGCACGGAGGTGCGCGTCGTCGACCCGGAGACGGGCCGGGAGCAGCCGCCCGGGGTGCCGGGCGAGGCGTGGTACCGGGGGCCACAGCGGTTCACGGGTTACTACCGGGATCCCGCGTACACGGCGACCGTGATCGACGCCGACGACTGGTTCCACTCGGGCGACATCTGCGTCATGGACACCGGCGGCCGGCTCACGTTCGTGACCAGGCTCAAGGACATGCTCAAGGTCGGCGGGGAGAACGTGGCCCCCGCCGAGATCGAGGACTACCTGGCCGGGCACCCCGCCGTGCAGATCGTCGCGGTGGTCGGGGCCCCGGACGCCCGCTACGGGGAGGTGCCGGCGGCGTTCGTGCAGCTCGTCGCGGGAGCGAGCCCCGCGGAGCAGGACCTGATCGACTTCTGCCGTGGCCGCATCGCCACGTTCAAGGTGCCCCGCTACGTGCGGTTCGTGCGGGACTGGCCCATGTCGGGCACCAAGATCCGCAAGGTCGAGCTGCGGGAGCGGATCGCACGCGAGCTCGCGGCCGCCGGGATCACCGAGGCGCAGCGGATCACCTCACGCTGACCGCCGCCGGACTCCGACCACCGCCGTGCCCGACACCGCCCTCCCCCGACCCTCGACGTCGAGCCACACCTCGCACTCCACGCGGCCGTCGTCGTGCACCGCGGTGACCCGGCCCCCCGCGACGACCCGGTCGCCGGCCAGCACCGTGGCCCGGAACCGGAAGGCGGTGGCGAGCACGCGGTCCTCGCCACCCGCCCAGGCGGCCAGCATGGTGTGGACGTAACCGAGGTTGATCGGGCCCTGGTTGACCACGCGGTCGCCCAGCCCCAGCCGCGCCGTCTCCCCGGCGTCGAGGTGGATCATGTTCGGGTCGCGCAGCAGCGCGGCCATGATCTTCATCTTCTCCGCGTCCACCCGGAAGACCCTGTCCGGCAACGCCTCCCCGACGATCACGGCTGCGCCGACGTGTGGGGGAACACGTAGGTCGGCCGGACGGTGGCGTGCACCCGCCCGTCGGCGCCGGCCAGCTCGATCCGGACGGTGACGAGGTCGAGGACGCCGCTGCGCCCCGACGTCCGCCGCTGCGCCTCGACGACGCCGGTGACCGCGTACGCGGCGCCGACGCGCAGCGGCTCGGCGAACTCCGCCGCCCACTCCCCCAGCATCGGCCCGTCGTCCGCCGAGATCCCGAACAGCGCGAACAGCTCGCCGAGCTCGATGCCGAGACCGCCCTGGGCGGCGAGGAAGGCGACGGTGGGGTGCGCGATCCCGTCGCCCGACGGTGGCGGAGCCCCGACGACGTCCCGGACCAGCAGGTCCACGTACGGCTCCACCACGGCGCGGCCACCGGGGAACCGGTGACCCACGCGCGCCTCGGACACTTGTCCACCGTCGACCCGCCCGCTAGTTTTGTCAAACGATTGGTAGGTGCGATCGGAGGGCGACGATGCCGGGAACGACCGTGCCGGACCTGCTGGATCGACGGGCCCTCGATGCCCCCGACCAGGGCATCGTCTTCCCCGACGGGCGTGCCACCTGGCCCGAGGCCGCCCGCTCCTCACTCCGCCTCGCCCGGGCGCTGTGGGCCCACGGCATCCGGCCGGGCTCGTGCGTCGGGGTGCTCGTGCCCGGCGGACTGGACAGCGCACTGCTGTGGCTGGCGTGCAGCCGGATCGGGGCGATCACGGTGCCGCTCAACGTCCGGCTGCGGCCCCGCGAGCTGGCCTACGCCGTGGAGAACGCCGACCTCGCCGTGCTGTTCACCACGGGAGCGTTCGTCCCGGCGCTCACGCAGGCGCTGCCCGGGTTGCCCGGCGTCGCGTCCGCCCCCGTCCTGCACACGGTCGTGCTCCTCGACGACGCGCCCGCCCCACCCGGGTGGACCGGCCGGGCGGCGTTCGAGGCCGATCCCGCCGACGAGGCCGAGGTCCGGGCCGCGCAGGCCGCCCTGACCCCCGACGACCCGGTCGTCATGCTCTACACGTCCGGCACCACGTCACGGCCGCGCGGCTGCGTGCACAGCCACCGCTCGCTCGTCGAGGAGGGCGAGGCCGTCACCGAGCGGCTCGGCCTGACCCCCGACGACCGTTTCTGGACGCCGCTGCCGATGTTCCACTGCGGCGGCTACGACGTGGCCATGGCCGCGATGGCCGCCGGGTGCGGGATGGTGCACGTCGGCACGTTCGAGCCCGGCCTGGCGCTGCGCCAGCTCGCCGGGGAGCGGTGCACGGTCGGCTTCCCCGCGTTCGAGACGATCTGGCTCCCCGTGCTGGAGCACGCCGACTTCGCCGCCACCGACCTCTCGGCCCTGCGGCTGGTGCTCAACGTCGGCAGCGCGGAGCGGATGCGCTCGATGCAGGCCCGGCTGCCGCACGTCACGCAGCTGTCGTGCATGGGGATGACGGAGTCGTTCGGCTTCTGCTGCATGGGTTCCCCCGACGATCCCGCCGAGGTCCGCGCCACCACGAGCGGGGTGCCGCTGAGGCACATGGAGGCGCGCGTGGTGGACCCGGAGACCGGGCTCGACGTGCCGCCGGGCACGCCTGGTGAGTTCCGGTTCCGCGGCGGGTCCCGGATGTCGTACTACCACCGCGACCCCGAGCTCACCGGGCTGCGGACCGACGCCGACGGCTGGTTCGCCTCGGGCGACCAGGTCGTCGCCGACGACGCCGGTCGGCTGCGCTTCCTCACCCGCCTCGGTGACATCCTCAAGGTCGGCGGCGAGAACGTGGCCGCCGCCGAGATCGAGGGCTTCCTGTCCGAGCACCCGGCGGCGGGCATCGTGCAGGTCGTCGGCGCCCCGGACGCCCGCTACGGCGAGGTGCCGGCGGCGTTCGTGCAGCTGCGGCCCGGAGCGGGCGCCACCGAGGAGGAGCTGATCGCGTTCTGCCTCGGCGCCGTCGCGACGTTCAAGGTGCCGCGCTACGTCCGCATCGTGACCGAGTGGCCGATGTCGGGCACCAAGGTGCAGAAGTTCCGGCTGCGCGCCATGATCACCGAGGAGCTGGCCGCCCGCGGCATCACCGAGGCCCCGCGGCTCGTGGCTTCGGCGCCCGGGTGATCCCCGCCTGCCTCAGCTCGTCGGCGATCCGCTCCCGCAGCACGAACTTCTTGATCTTCGTGCCGGACATGGGCCACTCGTCGACGAAGCGGACGTAGCGCGGGACCCGGTAGGTGGCGATCCGGCCCAGGCAGTGCTCGATCAGCTCCTGCTCGGTGACCGTGGCCCCCTCCCGGACCTGGACGAACGCCGCCGGCACCTCCACGTAGTAGGCGTCGGGCGCCGCCACGACGGCCACGATCTCGACCGCCGGGTGCCCCAGCAGGTGGCCCTCCACCTCGGCGGCGGCCACGTTCTCACCACCCACCTTGAGCATGTCCTTGAGGCGCGAGAGGAACGTCAGCCGGCCGTCGGAGTCGGCCACGACGACGTCACCGCTGTGGAACCAGCCCTCGTCGTCGAAGACCGCAGCCGTCTGCTCCGGGTCGCGGAAGTAGCCGTCGAACGCGTTGGGCCCGCGGAAGACCAGCTCGCCGGGCGTCCCGGCCGGCTGGTCGAGGCCCGTCTCCGGGTCGATCACGCGGCACCGCATGCCCGGCATCGGGTGCCCGCCGGTGGTCGCCCGCTTCTCGGCCGGGTCGTCGAGCCGGTTGAGCGTGAGGAACGCCGACGACTCCGTCATCGCGACGCACGACACGTGCACGGCGCCGGGCAGCCGCGAGGCCATGTCGCGCAGGCGTTCCGGCACCCCGACGGCCATCACGACGCGGATGCACGAGAGGTCGAACGCGCCGAAGTCCGGCCGGTTGAGCACCGGCATCCAGATCGTCTCGAACGCGGCCAGCGCGACCGTCACGCGCTCGTCGCGCAGGTACTCGAGCGTGGTGGACGGGTCGAACTGGCCCGGGTGCACGAACGGCACTCCCGCGGTGATGCAGCTCAGCGCGAACGTGATGCCGCCGCCGTGGAAGAGCGGGATGGCCGTCCAGACGCGGTCGGCGTCGGTGAGCTCCAGCCGGTCGCCGATGCCGGCGGCGAGCCGCGTCAGTGCCTCGTGGCTGAGCATCGCGCCCTTGGGGGCGGCGGTGGTGCCGGAGGTGTAGACGATGACGGCGGTGTCGCGCACGCGGACGGTTTCCTGGTCGACGTGCTGTCCGGGCTCCCCCGCCGCCGCGACGGCGGCGACGTCCGTGTGCAGCTCCCCCACCAGATCGGCCGACGCCGGATCGCCGACGAGCAGCCGCATCCCGGAGTGCGTGACGATGTGGCCGAGCTCCACGCTCTTGAACCTGGCGTTGACCGGCACCGCGACGGCCCCGGTCTTCGCCACCGCGAACAGCACCGCGAGCAGGTCCACCGAGGCGGGCAGCAGGATGCCGACGCGGTCGCCCGGCGCCACCCCGAGCCCGAGCAGGCCGCGCGCGAGCAGCGTGGAGCGGGCGGAGAGCTCGCCGTAGGTCGCCCGCTCGGTGGGGAACACCACCGCGTCGGCGTCCGGGCGCTCGGCCGCCTGCCGGTCGATCAGGTCGCCGAGCGTGGTGGGGGCGATCCAGCGGCGGGTCTCGGTCATGGCACGTCTCCTGCTCAGTACGAGCGCGGCAGGCCCAGGCCCGCCGTCGCGACGTGGTTGAGGGCCATCTCCCGCGACACCGGCACCGAGCGCAGCAGCCGCAGGTAGGCGAAGCGGTCGAACATCATGGACTCCCCGGTGAACCCGCTGCCCCCGAAGGACTGCAGCGCCGCGTCGGCCGCCTTCAGCCCGGCGTCGCAGGCGGCGATCTTCGCGACGTTGGACTCCAGCCCGGCCTGCCCGCCCCCGCTGTAGAGCCGCGCGGCTCTCCCGACCAGTGCCCACGCCGCCTCCAGGGCCACGTAGGACTCGGCCAGCGGGTGCGCGACGGCCTGGTGGCTCCCGATCGGCACGTCGAACACCACCCGCTCGTTCGCGTAGGCCGCGGCGCGCGCCAGGCACCACCGCCCGATGCCCACCGCCTGTGACGCGACGACGAGCCGTTCCGGGTTCAGGCCGTCGAACACGGCCCGCATGCCCCGGCCCGGCTCGCCGATCAGCGCGTCCGCGGGGAGGTCGACGCCGTCGAGGAACACCGTCCACTGGTTCTCCGCGACGGGCACGTGCACGTCCACCGGCGTCAGGGCGAGCCGGTCGTCGGGCAGGTCGATCGAGAGCAGGCTCAGCCCGCCGCTCGCGGCGTCCCGGGCCACCAGCACCATCACGTCGGAGGAGTCGACGGCCGAGATGTAGGTCTTCTCGCCGGTCACCCGCCATCCGGTGGCCGTGCGTTCCGCCCGGGTCGCGAGGTTGGCGGAGTTCGAGCCCGCGCCGGGCTCGGTGATCGCGAAGCAGAACCGCAGCTCGCCGGAGCCGATGCCGGGCAGCCAGCGGTCGCGCTGCTCCGGCGTGCCGTGGCGGGCGAGGATGCTGCCGGCCACCGCCGTGGAGATCGTGAGCTTGGGCGCCGGGTAGCCGCCCGCCGCGAGCCGCTCGACCACGAGGCACAGGTCGGCCATGTCCCCGCCACCGCCGTGGGACTCCGGGAGTGACACCGCAGCCAGCCCGGCCCGGCCGATGTCGCGCCACTGCTCCTCGGCCGCCTTCTCGTCGCCGAGGCTGCGGCCGGCGTAGGTGGCACCGATCCGGAAGGCCAGGTCGGCGAGCGCGGCGCGCTCCTCCGTCCCTGTGCTCACTGGGTCCGTACTCACTGGGCCGAGCCGTAGTCGCTGAAACCCCGCCCGGTCTTGCGGCCGAAGTGCCCCGCGTTGACCAGGGCGCGCAGCAGCTGGGGCGGGCGGAACCGCTCGCCGAAGTGGTGCGTCATCGCGTCCGAGGCCTTCTCCATGGTGTCCAGCCCGCCCATGTCGACCGTCGCCAGCGGGCCCATGGGGTGGTTGAACGCCAGCATGCAGGCCTTGTTGACGTCGTCGGCGTCGGCGATGCCCTCCTCCACCACCCGGGCCGCCTCCAGCACCAGCGCCATGATCAGCCGCGAGGTCAGGAAGCCCTGGGTGTCCTTCTTGCAGACGATCGTCTCCTTGCCGTAGCGCTGCGCCAGCTCCAGCACGGTGGCCACGGTGGCGTCGGAGGTCTCCAGCCCGCGCACGACCTCGATCAGCCGCATCACCGGTGGCGGGTTGAACCAGTGCGTACCGATCACCCGGTCCGGGCGCTCGGTGGCGGCCGCGATCTTCGAGATGGCGAACTGGGAGGTGTTGCTGGCCAGGATCACGTCCTCGCGGCAGACCTCGTCGAGCCGGCGGAACACCGCGCGCTTGACGTCGACGTCCTCCACGATGCTCTCGATGGCGTGGTCGGTCTGCGCGGCGACGGCGTCCATGTCGGTGCTCGCGTCGATGCGGGCCCGCACGGCCGCGGCGTCGTCGGCGGTCATGCGGTCGGCCTTGACCAGGCGCCCGAGGCTCCGCTCGATGCGCCCGAGCCCGCGCTCGAGCGCGGCGTCGTCGAGGTCGACGAGGGTGACGTCGAAGCCCGCCGTCGCCGCCACCTGCGCGATGCCGTTGCCCATCTGCCCGCCCCCGCCGACGACCATCACCCTGGTGATCTGCATGTCCACGTCTCCCTGAGCTCGGCGGCATTTCCCTGATTGACTCTTATACCAACCGGTCGTTAGATAGTCACGTGGCCGGCATCGAAGCGTGGACCGAGTTCTGGGGACTGCAGTCCCCGGACGCCCCCGCGGTGATCGGTCCGGCGGGCGCGGTCGGCTGGGGCGAGCTCGCCGCACAGGTGCAGGGGATCGCGCGGAGCCTCGGTCCGGGCGACGTCGTCGCCCCGGGGGCCGACGGGTCCGATGTGCTCGAGCTCGTGCTCGGCTGCGCGGCCGCCGGGGCGGTGCTCGACCTGACGGGGGCCTGCGGGCCGGACGCTCCGGCCCGGTGGACGGCGCGCCCCGCGACCCGCGACGGCGGCGCGACGACCGGGATGCGCCGGCCCCTGCTCGTGCTCCCCGCCGACCTGACGCCGGACGGCACCGTCGCGCTCACCCACCACGACGTCGAGGCACTCGCCGTGGCCGGGATCGCGGCGGACGGGCTGTGGCCGGCCGACCGGGTCGCCACCACGGGTTCGCCCGTCGAGCGGCTGCTCGCGGCGCTCCCCGCCCTGCACGCCGGAGCGGCGATCACCGAAGACGACGCCACCGTGCTGCACGGCGCCGCCCCCGAGCCGGTCGCCGGCACGCGCCTGCGCCGGATCGTGGTCCGGGAGCCCGCCCCGCCCGGGATCGTCGCGGGGTGGGGCGCGCTCGGCGTCGACGTCGTGCTCACCTACGGGCCCGTCGAGGCCTCCGGGTTCGGGCTCCGGGAACCGCGGCCGGGCGCGCCGCTCGTGGCCCTGCCGGGCCGCCGCGCCCGCGTGGTGGACGGCGAGCTGCAGCTGGCCGGAGCCGGGGTCGTGGCCGGTGGGTGGCTGCGCACCGGCCGCCGGGCCGTCGAGGCACCGTCGGGGTTCCGGCTCGCCGACCTGGCGGTGGCGAGGTGAACGCCGGCCTCGTCGTCGAGCGCGACGGGCCCGTCACCACGCTGCGGCTCGACCGGCCCGACCGGCTCAACGCTCTCGACTACGCGCTGGTCCGGGAGCTGTACGCCGCCCTGGGTGCGCTGCACGCCGACCTGTCACAGCGCGTGGTGGTGCTCACCGGCACCGGGCGCGCGTTCTGCTCGGGGATCGACCTCAAGGAGCAGGCGGCCGGTGCGGCGTGGGATCCGTCGGTCGGGCACGTGCAGGAGCGCTACGCGCTGCAGCAGGCCGTGAGCGGGCTGGTCAGCGCGCTGCGCCGGATCCCGCAGCCGGTGGTCGCGATGGTCGGCGGGGTCGCCGCGGGCGGCGGGCTGTCGCTGGCCTGCGCCGCCGACCTGCGCGTCGCGGAGCCCACCGCGTCGTTCAGCGCCGCGTTCGTGAAGCTGGGCGCGTCGGGCGGCGACCTGGGCAGCACCTACTTCCTGCCGCGCATCATCGGTTGGGAGCGCGCCGCCGAGATCCTCTACACCGGTCGCACCGTCGACGCCGCCGAGGCCGAGCGGATCGGGCTCGTCGGGCGGGTCGTGCCCGCCGGCGAGGGGCTCGCGACGGCCCACGCGCTCGCCGCGGAGATCGCAACGACGGCGCCGATGTCGGTGCGCATGACCAAGTCGCTGCTCGACCTCTCCCGCGACGGCGCCTCGCTCGACCAGGTGCTCGAGTTCGAGAACCGCACACAGGTCCTGCTCACGGGCACCGCCGACTTCGCCGAGGGCGTCCGGGCCGTGGGCGAGCGCCGGCTGCCGACGTTCACCGACCACTGAGGGAGCCCGCATGGACCGGACCGAGCACGAGATCGGCACCGTGCAGTCCGTGGACGAGTGGCCGGCGTTCTGGGCCCGCTACGCCCCCGACCGCACGGTGATCCTGTTCGACGGACGCGCGATCACCTGGGCCGAGCTCGAGGACCGGTCCGCGCGGCTCGCGGGCGGGCTGCGCGCGGCCGGAATCGCGAAGGGCGACCGCGTCGGGTTCCTCTCCCGCAACACGCCCGAGTTCTTCGAGACGCTCATCGCCTGCGCCCGGCTCGGCGCGATCTTCGTGCCGTTCAACATCCGGCTCGCGGCCGGCGAGATGGCCTATATGACCGGCAACGCCGGGCTGAGCCTGCTGATCGCCGAGACGTTCTTCGCCGACCGGCTGGACGGCGTGCTCCCCCAGGTCGCCGACGCGTACTTCCTCGACGGCACCCCGTCGGCCGACGCCCTCGACGACGCCGAACCGGTGCGGGCCGCCGACGACGTCACGCCGGCCGACCCGCTGCTGCTCGTCTACACCAGCGGCACCACCGGGCACTCCAAGGCCGCGGTGATCAGCCACGGCAACGCCGCGGGCACGGCGATCGCGGTGATCAACGCCGAGGGCCTGCACCCCGACGACCGCGTGGTGCTGCCCGCTCCGCTGGCCTTCGCCGGGTCGGTGCTCTCCATCGGGCTGCCGTTCCTGCAGGCCGGGGCGAGCATGGTCATCGAGCGCGAGCTCGACCCCGTCCACCTCCTGGACGACATCGAGCGCCTCGGCGTCACCATGCTCAAGCTCGTGCCGGTGATCTACCAGATCATGGCGGCCAGCCCCGGGTTCGCCGAGCGCGACCTGTCGGGCCTGCGCAGCCCCACCTACGGGGGCGCGCCCGCGTCGATGGAGCTGCTGCGCACCTACCAGGACCGCGGGGTACCGCTCAGCGGCGCCTACGGGCTCACCGAGGGCTGCGGCTACAACCTGCTGCTGCCCGCCGCCGAGGCACTGACCCGGATCGGGTGGGCGGGCAAGCCGCTGCCGTTCCAGCGCTGCCGGATCGTCGACGAGTACGGCGACGAGGTGCCTGCCGGTGAGGTCGGCGAGCTCGTGATCTCCGGGCCGTGCGTGATGCAGGGTTACTGGCGCGATCCCGCGGCCACCGCCGCGACGATCCGCGACGGCTGGCTGCACACCGGTGACCTGGCGCTGACCGACGGCCTCGGGTACTTCACGATCGTCGACCGGGCCAAGGACATGTTGATCTCCGGCGGGCTCAACGTCTACCCGGCCGAGGTGGAGCGGGCGCTGCGCCTGCATCCCGCCGTCGTCGACGTGGCCGTGATCGGGGTGCCCGACGAGCGCTGGGGCGAGACGCCGCTGGCCTGCGTGGTCAGCAACGACCCGGAGCTGACGCTGGAGTCGCTCGTGGCGGGCGTCGCGGACGAGCTGGCCGACTACAAGCGCCCCCGCCGCCTCCGCCTGCTCGACGAGCTGCCCCGCAACGCGAACGGGAAGATCCTCAAACGAGCGCTCCGGGAGCTGTAGATGCTGTTCATGCACGCCACCCTCACCCCGGTGCCCGGCCGGCTCGCCGACCTCGGCGACACCGTCGCGTGGCTGAAGAAGGGCTTCGAACGCAGCGGTATGACGCTGCGCCGCGCCTGGGCGTCGACGTCCGGGGAGCCGGGCACGATGGTGGACCTGTGGGAGCTGCCCGACGCCAACGCCGTCGTCGGGGCGCTCACCGCGGCGGCGGAGCACCCGCGCCACGAGGAGGCGATGGCCAAGCTCGCCACGGTGCTCCAGGACGAGGTGCTGCGCCTGCTCAGCCCCGCGCCGCACTGCCCGGACTTCCGGCCCGCAGGCGGGTCCCGCTGCCTGCAGGTGACCTACCGCGTCGGCTACGGCGGCGGCCGGGCTGCGTGGCCGCGGCTCCCCGGTCCCGACGGCTGGCACCTCGCCGGCGCGTTCGAGTCCACCATCGGCGACCTGTGCGAGATCGTCGAGATGTGGGAGCTGCCCGACGACGCCGACGCCTCGGCCCTGGGCGAGCAGCTGCCCCCCGGTGTCCGCGCGCGCAGCACGGTGGAGCTGGAGCCGCTGGCCTGGTCGCTGTAGGGCCCGGCGGGTCGGGCGGCCGGGCGGCCGGGCGGCCGGGCCATGATCACCGCCTCGGGACACGGAGCCGCCTCTGCGACGACTCGGCGTCCCCGACCGACGATCACGGGCCCCTGCCGTCCACAGATCAGCGTTCGGGGACCACCAACCGCCGCGGACACGGCCGCGCGTCCCCCAGCGGTGATCACGGGCACCACCCCGGTGGGCCGTACCGGCCGCGTCGCCCCGCTTGGCCATGATCGCCAGGAGTGGGGTCGGGCACGGCCACATCTGACCGCTGGTGACCACGCTCGCCGATCATGAGCCGGTCGCCGGGCCCGGCCGAGGTCGTGCGCGGATATCGGTGCCCTGGCACCGATATCCGCGCACGGGCGGCGCAGCCGCACTCCCTACGGCAGGTGGTAGCCGCTCCAGGAGTGGCCGCCGTCGACCGTCAGGGTCGCGCCGGTGACGAACGTCGCCGCGTCGGACACCAGGAACACCGCGGCGGCCACGATCTCGTCCATCCGCCCCACCCGGCCCAGCGGCAGCGCCGCCCCGATCTCGGCGAAGGCCTCGCGGCGGCCCAGCGCCTGGGTGCCGCCGTCGGTCTCGAAGGGGCCCGGGGCCAGGGCGTTCACCCGGATCCCGGCCGGACCCCACTCCTTGGCCAGCGTGCGCGTGAGGTTCGCGATGCCGGCCTTCGCCGCGGCGGCGTGGGCCATGCGGTCACCGTGGGTGTCGACGAAGTCGCCGGTGACGTTGAGGATCGCGCCGCCGCCCCGCATCGCGGCGGCCGCGGCCTGGGAGCAGAAGAACGTGCCGTTGAGGTCGATGTCGACCACCGTGCGCCAGGCGTTGGGCGAGAGGTCGGCGGCGGCGCAGCGGAAGTTGCCGGCCGCGGAGTTCACCAGCACGTCGATCCGGCCGAACTCCGCCACCGTCGCGGCGACGGCGGCCGCCACCGCGTCCGGGTCGCGGACGTCGGCTTGCACGGCGAGGGCCCGCCCACCGGCCGCGACGATCGGGTCGGCGACCGCGCGCAGGTGCTCGACGTTGCGGCTGAGCACCGCCACGTCGGCGCCCAGCGCGGCGTAGCCGGCGGCGATCGCCGCGCCCATGCCCGTCCCACCGCCCGTGACCAGCGCGACGCGACCCGCCAACGCCGTCGGGCTGAACGCCGAGAGGGCCGTCACCGGCCGTCCAGCGCCACGGCGTCCGCCTGCCCGAGCCCCCCGCAGATCGACGCCGCCCCGCGCCCGCCGCCGCGCCGCCGCAGCTCCCGGGCCAGCGTGAGCACGAGCCGCGCCCCGGACGCCCCGGGCGGGTGCCCGATGGCCACCGCGCCGCCGTTGGGGTTGAGCCGCCCCAGCACCGACTCCTCGACCGCCCGGTCGCCGCGGGCCAGCACCCGCGCCGACGTCAGCGGCACGCACGCGAACGCCTCGTTGATCTCCAGCACGTCGAGGTCGGCCAGCGCCCAGCCCGCGCCCGCCAGGGCCTTCTCCATCGCCGGGGCCGGGGCGACGGCGATCTCGCGCGGGGCGCGGGCCACGCTCCCGGTTCCGGCGATCCGGGCGAGCGCGGTGAGCCCGTGCTCGGCGGCGAACCGCTCCGAGACCAGCACGACGTAGCAGGCCCCCGCGTCCTGCCCGGGTGCGTTGCCCGGCGTCACGATCGGCCCGTCGAAGATCGTCTTCAGGCGGCCCAGCTTCTCCGGCGACGAGTCGGGGCGCGGGCCCTCGTCCTCCTCGAGGGTGGTGCCGTCGGCGGCCTCGAACGGCACGATCTCGTCGGCGAAGAAGCCGGCGTCGCGGGCCCGGAAGTACTCGCGGTGCGACCGCACCGCGAAGCGGTCGGACTCCTCGCGCGTGATCCCGTGCTCGGCCGCCACCTCCCCGGCGTCGACGGCCACGGGCTTGCCGCCGATGTCGGAGCCCGGCTCGGCCATCGGGTCCTTCAGGGTCGGGCCGCCGCGGCGGATGCCCCAGCGGATCGAGGGCGTCATGAGGAACGCGGCGCGCCCCATGTTGTCCGCGCCCCCGGCGAGCACGACGTCGGCGTCGCCGCTGCGGATGGCCCGGGCGGCGAGCTGCACCGCCGTCATCGACGAGCAGCACGCGCGGTCGATCGTCAGCGACAGCCGGTCGGAGGGGATGCCGGCCCGCAGCATCGCGACCCGGGCCGGGATGGAGCCGTCCAGCGCCTCCTCGGCCGGGATCGTGACGCCGGAGTACACCTCGTCGACGTCGTCGGGCGCCACGCCGACGCGCTCCAGCGCGGCGCGCATCCCGAACGCGGCGAGCTCGACGCTGGCGACGTCACGGATCGCGCCACCGAAGCGGCCGAACGGGGTGCGGGCACCGCCCAGCAGCAGGGCATCACTCATGGCTGAACACCGGCTTCCGCTTCTCCAGGAAGGCCGCGAAGCCCTCCTCGAAGTCCTTCGACGCGAACGTCTCCAGGAAGATCTCGCGCTCGCGGTCGAGCGCCGGACCGAGCACGGCCCCGTCGACGGCCCGTTTGGCCGCCGTCACGGCGACGCGGGGCAGCGCCGCGATCCGGGCCGCCAGCTCGTGGGCCGCGGCGAGGGCGCCGCCGGGTTCGCTGACGCGGTTGACCAGCCCCAGCGCGAGCGCGCGCTGCGCGTCGACGAGCGACCCGAGGAACAGCAGCTCCTTGGCCGCGGCGGTGCCGATCCGGGCGGGCAGCCGCTGGGTGCCGCCGCCCCCGGGGATGAGACCGAGCTTCACCTCGGGCAGCCCGAACCGCGCGCCCGGGTCGGCGACGATGAGGTCGCAGATCAGGGCGATCTCCAGCCCGCCGCCCACGGCGCTCGCCTGCACCGCGGCGATCAGCGGCTGCGGCAGGGCCTGCCAGGCGTCGAACACCGCGCGGGCGCGGAGGCTGTGCTCGTCCATCGCCCCGGGCTCGGCGCGCAGGGCCTCGAACTCGCCGATGTCGGCTCCGGCCATGAACGCGGCGGTGCCCGCCCCGGCGAGCACCACCACGCGCACCCCGTGGTCCGGGCCGACGCACGCGGCGGCGCGCCCGAGCCCGTCGATCACGGCGGTGCCCATGGCGTTGACCGGCGGGCTGTCCATCAGCACCGTCGCCACCCCGTCGGCGACCGTGACGGTCACCGGGCCGAACTGTTCACTCATGCCTGGGTCCTCATGCTCGGGGCGTCCTCACGGTCGGGGGGTACCAGCAGCTCGACGGGCGGCGCCGCGCCGAGCCGGGTCGGGGGCAGGGGTGGGAAGTCGGGGCGCTCGCCGCGGCCCAGCCGGGCCCCGACCTCCACGAAGTCGCGCCCGGTCAGCGAGCGGCGCGTCAGCTCGTCGGCGTCGTCGATCGCTCCCTGCAGGTCGGAGTCCTCGGCGCGCAGGAGCTGCCACTTCATCGCCGCCATCGACGCGGGCGAGGACCAGGTGGCGAGCCCGCGGGCGTAGTCCAGGGTGCGCTCGAGCAGCTCGTCGGCGGGGTGCACGTCGGTGACGAGCCCGTAGGCCGCGGCGTCCGCGCCGGTGACCAGCCGCCCGGAGAACAGCAGGTCCGCGGCCCGGGTCGGGCCGACCGACCGCGACAGCAGCCACGCGAGACCCTGCTCGGCCACCAGCCCGCGCGTGGCGAATCCCGTGCCGATCTTCGCCTCCGGCGTGGTGAACCGCAGGTCGCACATCAGCGCGACGAGCAGCCCGATCCCCACGCAGGCCCCGTTGACGGCGGCGATCACCGGTTTGGCGATCGTGCGCGGCGTCGAGAACGGGCTGAACGGCTCGGCGAACGCACGGGAGCCGTCGCCGAGGTCACCGAGCACCGTGAAGTCGGCGCCCGCGCAGAACCCGCGCCCGGCCCCGGTGAGCACGATCGCGCGGACGTCGGAGCGGTCCGCGGCCTCGCCGAGGAACCCGAACAGTCCCTCGCCGAGCTCGTCGTCGTAGGCGTTGAGGCGTTCGGGCCGGTTGAGCGTGATCAGCGCGACGCCGTCGGCGACGTCCATCAGCACGGCCGTCACGAGACCTCCCCTGCGTGGAAACCGTCGGCGTAGAGCCCGTCGATGACCTCGGCGTAGCGCTCGACGATCCGGTGGCGCCGCAGCTTGGCCGTGGGCGTCAGCTCCTCGCCGCCGGGCAGCCACTCCGTCGCGAGGACCCGGAACCGCTTGACCTGCTCGGGCCGCGACAGCTGCGCGTTGCCCTCCTCGACGGCGGCGCGGATCTCCGCCAGCGCCCGCTCGTCGCGGGCCACCTCGTCCACCGTGACGCCGTGCCGGGCCGCCCAGCTCGCCGCGTAGACCGGGTCCAGGACGATCAGCGCCACGAGGTAGGGCCGGGCGTCGCCGACGCAGCAGATCTGCCCGATCAGCGGGCTGCGCGGGCCGATCGCCGACTCGACGGTGACCGGCGCGATGTTCTTGCCCTGCGCGCTGATGATCAGCTCCTTGGCGCGGCCGACGATGGAGAGGTAGCCGTCGGCGTCGAGCGCGCCCAGGTCGCCGGTGTGCAGCCAGCCGTCCGGGTCGATCGCGGCGGCGGTGGCCTCGGGCAGGTTGTGGTAGCCGGCCATGACCTGCGGACCCCGCAGCAGGACCTCCCCCGTGTCGTCGATGCGGACCTCGATGCCCCGCGACGCCGTACCGACCTTCCCGATCCGGATGGCGTCCGGTGCGACGACGGTGCCCGAGCCGCTGCTCTCGGTGAGCCCGTACGCCTCGCCCATCGGCGTGCCGATCGCGTGGAAGAACTCCATGATCGGGCCGGGGTTCGGGGCCGTCGCGACGAGGACGACGACCAGCCGGTCGATCCCGACGCTGCGCTTCCAGTCCTGCAGGGGTCCGGCCCGGAACGCCGCGGCCCCCTCGGCCACCGCGGTCGCCACGACCTCCCCCGTCTGCGTGGCCCGGACCTGCGCGTACCCGGCGGCCAGGCCCTCGTCCACCGACTCGCGGACGTCCGCGGCGAGGCCGGCGCGCCAGGCGTCGAAGTCGGCCCGGAGCTTCTCGAAGATCCGCGGCGGCCCGTAGAAGTAACCGGGGTGCGCGCCGGCGAGCACGTCGAGGACGGCCCGCGGGTCGGCGCACGTCACCACCTCCCAGCCGGTGACCATCGGGATGTAGTAGCCGCCGCAGCGGTCGCCGACGTGCGCCGAGGGCAGCCAGGAGATCACCGTGGTGCCCGGCGGCAGGCCCAGCACCGAGTTGGTGGCCACGGCGGTGGCCAGCACCCCGCGGTGGGTGATCTGCACACCCTTCGGCTTCCCGGTGGTGCCGCTGGTGTAGATCATCGTGAGGACGTCGCCGGGATCGGGCGGCGGCGGGTCGAACGCCGTGCCGGCCCCCGCGGCCACGACGTCGCCCAGCGTCCGCCACCCGGGCGGCGCCTCCCCGTCCGCGTCCCCGTCGACGACGAACCTCAGCGACGGCAGCGCGAGCCCGTCCAGGGCGCCGACCAGCCCGCGCTCGCTGATCACCGCGGACACCCCCGCGTCGGAGAGCACGTGCTGCAACTGCGGTGGGGCCGAGGTGACGTAGAGCGAGACGGTGACGGCGCCGATCGTGACGGCGGCCAGGTCGACGGGGTAGAACTCCGGACGGTTGCGCAGCAGCAGCGCGACGGTGTGGCCCGGCCCGAGCCCCAGCGCCGCGAACCCGGCGGCGAGCGCCGTGGACCGCTCGGCGAGATCACCCCAGGTCAGCGCCAGGGAACCGTCGTGGGCGCGGACGGCCACCTCTCCTCCGCGGTCGGCCACGGTGCGCCGGAACGCGGACAGGAGCGTGTCGGTGTCGCCCACGGTGCGCACTGCCTGCTCGATCGACATCCGGGCGCTCCCATCGGTGGGGTGACGCCTCGGACGCTAGCAAACAAACGGGCGGTAGTTAAGGGTGCGGAGCTCGCGTGCGGGGGACCTCCGCCGTGGCGTCCCGGAGGAGCTGGGCACCGGACGCCGCGGGGCTGACGTCACCCGGAACCGGACGCCCGGCAGGCCGGGATCGACGGCGTCCGGCCCCGAGCGGCGCACGACCACCGTCCACTCCGCCGACGGGCCGCCGGGCGTGAACCGCACCCACGTGCCACCCAGGTCGATCTCGTCCGGGCGCACCGGCGCACCCAGCTCGAGCAGCTCGTGCCACAGGGCCGCCGTGGCGGCGGGGTCGGCGACCGGCACCTCGACGCCGAGGATCGCGTCGATCCCGGCATCGGGCTCCGGGCCGGGGTCGACGTCGTCCCAGAACCACTGCCCGGGTTCGGCGATGCCGTCGACCTCCAGCACGAGCCCGACGTCCTTCGGGTGCAGCTGGAGCACGACCTTCCCCATCGCCGTCTCCTCGACCGGCACCCGGACGCCACGGGCCCGGCAGCGTTCGAGGACGCCCGCCGCGTCGGGGTGCTGCACCGACAGCACGAACCCGCCGCGCCCGCCGACCGTGCGCAACCGGCCCGCGACCGGGCCGTCGGCACCGAGCGGGGCGACGAACTCGAGATAGCGCCCGGGCGCCACCGGTAGCGTGGCGTCGGCCAGCCCGTGGGCCCTCAGCTCGGGATCGGCGAACCCGGCCCCCAGCCCGAACGCGCGGCGCACGGTCGCGACGTCGGCGTCGAGAGCCGTCGTGCCGATCACGACCTGGCGCAGCGTGGCCCAGGCGACCATCAGAGCCCGACGGCCGTCGCCGGGTCGTCGTGGGTGCGCCAGTCCGGGATCTGCGCGCCGGGCGCCCACGTGGAGTGCGTGCCGCTGGAGACCCGCTCGGGCAGCCGGATGCGGGCGATCGGCCCGTCGCCGACGGTGTGGGCGTCGAAGATCAGGCACTCGGACAGGTCGCGGTTCATGTCCGAGACGATGGTGACGAGGTAGCCGTCGTCCTCGCTCCGCGATCCCGTGCGGGGCGCCATCGCGGTCTCGCTGCCGAACACGCCCTCGCCGAACGCGTAGCGCTCCTCGGTGCCGGTGTCGGCGTCGTGCTTGAGGATGCCGTCGAAGAGGAACCAGCCCGGCAGCGTGGTGGCCGCGTAGGTGTAGCGGTGCCGCCGCCCGGCGTGCCGCTGGTTGATCATGCCGAACTCGCTGATCCGGTCCGAGAGGTGCTCCTCGGTGCACTTCCCGGTGACGGTGTCCAGGCGCCAGCGGTGCAGCCGCGGGCCCATCTGCTCGTTGTCGAGGAAGCGGAACATGCGCTGGTAGATGGTGCCGCCACCGGACGGGGGCTCAGGGTTCTCCTGGTAGTAGCCGTCGACGACGATCTCGTCGCCGTCCTCGTAGGCGTTGGTCCAGTGCAGGACGTAGGTGGGGTCGGCCTCGAACCACCGGATGTCGCTCGTCTCACCGCGGCGCGGGATCACCGCGAACCGGGTGGGGATGTCGGGGTGGAACTTGGCCGCGTACTTGCCCTTCGCCAGCGCCTCCGGGGCCCAGAACAGCGGCATGTCGTTGAGGATCGCGAAGTTCTCGGTGAACACCATGTCGTGCGGCAGGCGCGGGCCGGGCAGCGGCACGTCGATGTAGTGCACGAGGGCGTCGGCCGCGTCCACCACGCCGTAGTGCATGTACGGCGCCTCGGTGCCGTAGTTGAAGAACAGCAGCTCGCCGGTGGCCTCGTCGAGCTTCGGGTGCGCCGAGACCCCGACGTCGGACGGGAACGCGCCGTTCCAGCTCGCCTTGCCCAGGGTGTCCAGCGTGGTCGGGTCGAGGCGGTAGAGATCGCCGCACTGGTAGAAGCTCGTGAGCGCGACGCCGTTGTGCATCACGATGTCGGTGCTGGACGCGTCCTTCATCCGCCCGCGCGCGCCCCATCCGGTCTGGGTCGGGGACGTCGCGGGGTTCTCGGCGAGCCCGGCCCACAGCGGCCGCCCGGCCTCCTGCTCGGCGAGGAAGCCGTCGGTGCGCACGAACCGGTTGCGGTAGAACGCCTTCCCGTCCCGGAACCCGACGACGTGCACCATGCCGTCGCCGTCGAAGGGGTGGTAGAGCTCCAGCGCCGGGTGCACCGGGTTCTCGGTGTTGCGCAGGTAGACCCCGTCGAGGTCGGCCGGGATCTCGCCGACCACGTCGAGGTCGTCGGCCTTGCGCTCGACCGTCTGGGGCCGCCACGGGCCCGTGCGGTAGGGGTGGTCGTCGTCGGCGGGCAGCGTCGTGAGGGCGCGGCCGAGCACTTCCAGTTCCATAGTGCCTTCCTCCTGGCTAGGGCGCTCCCACGACGAAGCTCGCACACGTGGTGGTGCTGCCGCCGATGTTGAGGGTGGCGACCGTGCGGGCACCGGCCACCTGGTACTCCCCGGCCTGGCCGGTGACCTGCTTGTAGGCGTCGAGCATCATGCGCACGCCGGTGGCGCCGACGGGATGGCCGCCGCCGATCAGGCCGCCGCCCGGGTTGACCGGGATGCGGCCGCCGTGCTCGATGTCGCCGGAGTCGACCGCCTTCCAGCTCTCCCCCGGCGCGGTGATGCCGAAGTGGTCGATGGCGGCGTACTCGCTCATCGAGAAGCAGTCGTGGGTCTCGATCGCGTCCAGATCGTCGACGCCCGCGATGTCGGCGCGGGTGAACGCGTCGGTGATGGTACGCCGCACGTGGGGCAGCACGTAGGGGTCGTCGGCGGAGCGGTCGAGCTTCTGCTGCAGCGACAGGCCCGCCGTGCGGTGGCCCCAGCCGAGGATCTGCGCCCGCTGCTTCTCGGGGTGCGCCGCCAGGTACCGGTCGCTCACCACCACGACACCGGCCGCGCCGTCGGTCATCTGGCTGCAGTCGGTGCGCCGCACCCGGCCCTCGACGCGCGGGTTGGCCTCGTCGTCGTCGGTGAAGCTGGCGTCGGTGAAGCTCCAGCCGCGGGTCTGGGCGTTGGGGTTGAGCTTGGCGTTGCGCATGTTGATCTCGGCGATGGCGTGCACGTAGCGGTCGTCGACGCCGTAGCGGCGGTCGTACTCCTCGGTGAGCCGGTCGAACATGTACGGCCACATGAACCGCGCGTCCCGGCCCTCGTGCCCGATCCACGCGGCCGCGCCGAGGTGCTGCGCCCCCAGCTCGCCGCCGACCGTGCGCTCGATCTCCGCCCCGATCACCAGCGCGACGTCGTAGCGGCCGGCCTCGATCTCGGCCATCGCGGCGATCAGCGCCATCGACCCCGACGCGCACGCGGCCTCGTGCCGGACGGCGGGCACCTCCCACAACGCAGGCTCGACGGTGGCCGGCATCGCGCCGAGCTGGCCCTGCCCGGTGAACAGCTGACCGAAGGCGTTGCCGACGTGCACGACGCCGACGTCGGACGCGGGGATGTTCGCGTCCTCCAGCGTGCCCTGGACGTTCTCCGCGAACAGCTCCGCGAACGAGACGCCCTCGCGGGCGGTGTTGCGCGCGAAGTCGGTCTGGTGGCCGCCGATGACCCAGCTTGACGGGACGCTCATGGAGTCAGTACTACAACAAGCAGAGTTGCTCGTCAACGGAGGCGTCTCGGCGCGCTGATCGCGGAGAGCCGCCGTGGCCCCGCCCACGCCGACGCCCAGAGCGGCTTCGCCGACTTCGCCGGCGAACTCCCGTAGCGTTCCCGTCCATGGACTCCCCGGACTCCTCCACGCGGCGCGTCACCGTGCTGGACGAGGGCGGCCCCAACTCCATCGCCGTCGCGAACGGCATCGTCGGTGACGAGTGGACGCTGTGGATCGTGCAGAGGGCACTGGGCGGGCTCACCCAGTACAGCGAGTACCTGCACGCCGGCCCGATCTCCAGCGCGGTGCTGACGGCGCGCCTGGCCCGGCTCGTCGAGGTCGACGTCATGGAACGCGTCCCCTACAACGCCCGGCCACCGCGCCACGACTACCGGCTCACGGCCCGGGGCCGGGCGATGTGGCCGATCCTGCTGACGATGTGGGCGTGGGAGCGCGCCTGGGTGGACGGTCCCGCGCCGCGCCTGCCCGCGATGCGCCACACCACGTGCGGGGCCGTGTTCAGCCCGGTGCTGGTGTGCGCGGCGTGCGACCAGGAGACCGTCGCCCGCGACGTGTCGGGCGAGTTCGGGCCCAGCGGGGGCTGGTCGCGCAGCATCCCCTCGGCCACCACGCGCCGGCGGTCGCACTCGGGCAGCCGCCCCGACGAGCTCGTCGTCCAGACGATGGCGATGATCGGCAACCGCTGGTCCACGGCCCTGCTGGGCGCCGCGTTCCTCGGGGCCACGCGCTTCGGCGAGTTCGAGCAGCGCATGGGCGCGCCGCCGACGATCGTGGCCGAGCGGCTGCGCAGCTTCTGCGAGATCGGGGTGCTGGAGCAGAGCCCCAACCCGCAGCGCCCCGACTGGATCGTCTACCGGCTCTCGACGAAGGGCCGCGCGTTCTTCCCCGTCATGGCCTCGGTGCTGGAGTGGGGCCGGCAGTGGTTCGTCTCGCCCGAGGGCCCGGCCCTGCGCCTCGAACACGCCGGTTGCGGCCGCACCTTCCACCCTCGCCTACGCTGCAGCGAGTGCCACGAGCGCCTGCGGGGCGCCGACGTGGAGATCGTCCGCGACGGACGGGCCGCTCGGACGGCCGTCTGACCGGGGTCAGCGCCCGGTCGACAGACGGCCGGCCTGGTGGAGCATCGCCATGCCGCGTTGCCAGCGCACCGGGTCCACCGCGTACCTCGCCCTCGCCTCGATCGCCATGCGGTCGGTGTCGACGATCCGCTCCCGCGGGCCATGGCGCGCAGGCCGGTGACGGCGATGTCGCGGGGGTCCTCCTTCTCCCCCTCGACGTGGTCGGCCATCCGCGTGTCCACCGACCCGACGACGAGAGCCGTGACGCTCGTGCCCTGCGGCTCCAGCTCGGCGCGGGCGATGACCGACAGGAACAGCGCCGCCGACTTCGCCGGCGAGTAGCCGCCCATGAACACCGTGGGGATGGCGCCGGCCACCGACAGCACGTTGACGATCGCGCCGCCGCCGTTGCGCGCGAGCACCGGGGCGAACGCGCGGGTCATGGCCAGGACGCCGAAGTAGTTGACCTCCATCTCCCGGCGCGCCACGGCGGGGTCGGCGGCGAGAACCAGGCTGTCGCGGCCGTGCAGGCCCGCGTTGTTGATCACTACGGTGGCGTCCGCGCAGGTCCGGGCGGCGGCGGCCACCGACTCCTCGTCGGTGACGTCGAGCGGAACCGGCACCGCGCCCGCCGCCACGAGCTCGGCCGGCACCGCGTCGACGTCGCGGGCGCCGCAGTAGACCCGCGCCGCGCCGGCGGCCAGCAGCTCCTCCACGAACGCGCGTCCGATGCCGCGGTTGCCACCGGTGACGATCGCCGTGCACCCCTGCGCGGTGGCGCTCACACCCGGATCCCGTCGTCGACCACGTCGGGCGGGAACGTCGCGCCGAACAGCAGGCCGAACAGCAGGTCGGCCGGGTGGGACAGCGCGGCCTCGATGGTGTCGACGTAGCCCTGCGCCGGCCCGGAGCAGAGGCCGCCGTGCTCCTCCGTGGCGCCGTCGGGGTGGCTGGCCCGCCGCGTGGCCACGTCGCCGGGGTCGACGGCGCGCAGGTAGCGGGTGAGCAGCTCGGCGATGGCGTTCCCGTCCAGCAGGAGCCGCAGGTCGTTCATGATCCGAAGCTACAACTGACGGCGTGACCTGCCTAGTGTTGACCTCGTGGCGGGCACGGAGTACGAACGGCACTGCTAACTGTAGCGACGCAGGAGGTGCCGTGCCCGGTCGACGGATGCATCCTCAGGACCGCGTCGACGACTACGTCGGCCGGGGCTGGTGGACCGGGGAGACGGTGCAGCAGCTGTTCGCCGACCGGGTCGTGGAGCGGGGCGACGCCCTCGCCGTGGTGGACCCGCCGAACAAGGCCGACCTCGTGGACACCGCACCGCTGCGGCTGACCTGGACCGGGGTGGCCGCCCGCGTCGAGGAGCTGGCCGGGGTGCTGCTTGCCCACGGCGTGGGCGAGGGCGACGTGATCGCGCTGCAGTTGCCCAACATCGTCGAGCTCGCGGTGGCCTACCTGGCGGCCTGGCGGGTCCGGGCCGTCGTGTCGCCGCTGCCCGTGCAGTACCGGCGCCACGAGATCGTCGAGCTGGGCCGGATCGGCGGGATCGCGGCGTTCCTCACCAGCGACCGGATCGGGGCGCGGCCGGCGGCGGCGGAGACCGTCGCGTTGCGGGCCGAGGTGCCGTCGCTGCGCACCGTGTTCCACATCGGACCGACCGACGTGCCGGGCTCGGTGCGCCTGGACGGCGCGGCCGGTGAGCCACCCGCCGCCGTCGCGGCGTACGCCGACGCCCACCCGGTGGACCCCAACGACTGCATCACGGTGTGCTGGACCTCCGGCACCGAGGCCGCGCCGAAGGGCGTGCCCCGCGCGCACTACGAGTGGCTGGTGATGAGCCACAGCACGGTGGCCGCCCCCGGCCTGACGGCCGACTCGCGCATCCTCAACCCGTTCCCGATGGTCAACATGGCGGGCATCAGCGGGATGTTCCTGCCGTGGCTGCACACCGGGTGCTCGCTGGTGCAGCACCACCCGTTCGACCTGCCCGTGTTCCTGGCCCAGGTCCGTGACGAGGCCATCACCTACACCGTGGCCCCGCCCGCGCTGCTGGCGCTGCTGCTGCAGCGCGAGGAGATCCTCGCCGCCGCCGACATCTCGTCGCTGACGGCCCTCGGGTCGGGCTCGGCGCCGCTGCAGGAGTGGATGGTGCGGGGCTGGCACGACCGCCACGGCCTCGACGTCATCAACTACTTCGGCTCCAACGAGGGCATCGCGCTGATGACCGACGTCGAGCGGATGACCGACCCGGGCATGCGCGCCCGCTGGTTCCCGCGCTACGGCGGCGGCCGGGAGTGGAGCTTCCCCGCGGCCGCCCAGACCACCGTGAAGCTGGTGGATCCCCGGACCGGCGCGGAGATCGACGAGCCGGGCGTGCCCGGCGAGCTGCTCCTCAAGGGCCCCAGCCTGTTCGCGGGTTACCTCGGCGCGGTGGCCAGCCCGTTCGACGAGGACGGCTTCCTGCGCACCGGCGACGTGTTCGTCATCGACGGCCCGCACCAGGAGTTCCTGCGCTACGTCGACCGCGCGAAGGACCTGATCATCCGCGGCGGCACGAACATCGCGCCCGCGGAGCTGGAGTCGCTGATCGCCGGCCACCCGGACGTCGCCGAGGTGGCGGTGGTCGGCTACCCCGACGACGTGCTGGGCGAGCGGGTCTGCGCCGTGGTCGTGCCGCGGCCGGGGCGCACCGTCACGCTGCCCGACGTCGTGGCCCACCTGGTGGCGCAGGAGATCGCCACCTACAAGCTGCCCGAACGGCTGGAGACGCGCGACGCGTTGCCGCGCAACCCCGTCGGCAAGGTCCTCAAGCGCGAGCTGCGCACCGCCGTCTGCGAAGGAGCCCCCATGACCGACGAGGAGCACTGATGCGTGCGCCGGTGCCGGCCGTCGAGGTCTCGCTCGGGCTGTGGCAGGACCGGCCGCCCGAGGAGGTGCTGCGCACGGCCGCGCTCGCCGACGAGCTGGGCTACCCGCGCGTGTGGATCGGCGAGATGGCCACCTGGGACGCCTTCGCCCTCGGCACCCACGTCGGCTCCGGGTTCCGGCGCAGCGGCCTCGTGCTCGGCCCGTTCGCCGTGGCCGTCCGCGACCCGGCCATGATCGCGATGGGCGCGGCGTCGGTGGCCGCGCTGACCGGCCGCGACGTCGCCGTGGCGCTGGGCACGTCGTCCACCACGGTCGTCGAGGGGTGGCACGGGCGCAGCCGGCAGCGGTCGGTCACGGCCCTGGACGAGTCCGCGCGCGCCGTGCGGGCCCTGCTCGACGGGAAGAAGACCGACGTCGACGGCGCGGTGGTGCGGTCGTGCGGCTACCGCCTGCGGCTGCGCCCGCCGTCGTCGAGGCTGGTCGTCGCCGCGTTCGGCGACGGCGCCGTCCGCGCCGCCGTGCGCCACGCCGACGAGGTCGTGCTCAACCTCGTCGACCCCCTGCTCGTCCACGAGCTCGTGACCCGGATCCGCGCGGTCGCCGACGAGCTGGGCCGGCCGCACCCGCCGGTGGCGGTGTGGGCGCCCGCCGCGGTCGATCCCGGGCCCGCCGCGGCGGAGCAGCTGCGCCGCGGCGTCGTCGGCTACCTGGCCGCGCCGGGCTACAGCGACATGTTCGCCCGTGCCGGGTTCGCCGATCTCGTGGCGTTCGCGCGCACCCGGCCCCACCCGGCCGAGCTGCTGGCCCGGGTGCCGGCCGAGCTGAACCGGGTGGTCGGGCTCGTCGGCGACCGGGCGGCCGTCGCCGCCCGGCTGGGCGAGTACGCCGCCGCCGGCGCCGACACGGTGGTCGTGGTGCCCTCGTCCACCGACGACGACCCGGCCGGGGAGCACACACTGCGCGCCCTCGCTGGGGCATGATCCGCTCCGACGACGACGGCGGAGGTCAGTGATGGTGCGGATAACGGTCGACGGCGCCGAGCTGGCGCTCGACGGGTACGGCGAGGGCGACCCGCTCGTGCTCGTGCACGGTACCGGGGCGCAGGCCTCGTCGTGGGGGCGTTCGACGGCCGACCTCGCCGCCGGCGGCCGGCGCGTGCTGGCCTACGACCGGCGTGGGTACGGCCGGTCGGTGCACCGCCCCGTGCGGGACTACCGCGTCCACATCGACGATCTCGCCGCGGTCCTGGAACACCTCGGCAGGCCCGCCGATGTGCTCGGATGGAGCTCCGGGGGCAACCTCACGCTGGCGCTCGCGGCCCGGCGACCCGAGCTGTTCCGTTCCGTCGTCGTGCTGGAGGCGCCCTGACACGGGCTGCGCGGCGCCACCCCGGACCTGCTGGCCGCACTCGCGAAGGCCAAGCGTGCGCCCGCCGGCCGCGGTCACGACCGGCGCCTCGTCGACCGCGGCCAGGGCGCGGGGCCCGCGGGCGCCTCGCCGTCGCGAGCAGGCCGGTCCGTCGCCTGGCTCGCCGAGGTGCCCACGGCGGTCGAGATCGTCGGCGGCGCGATCAGCATCGCCGGCGTGGTGGCGCTCAGGAGCGCACGCCGTGCTGCAGCATCGCCCAGGCGGCGTCGGCGGTGGCGCGCCGGTCGGCCGGCGGCACGGTGGCCAGGAATGCCGCAACCATCCCGATCGCGATCATGATGTCGTCCACGCGCAGCCCCGGGCGCAGGCGGCCGGCGCGCTGCGCCTCGCCGAGCGCGGCGGCCAGCACCCCCCGGACGCGGTCGGTCACGGCCTCGAGGCGCGGGTCGGCCGCACCGGCGGTGATCACCCCGACGAAGGCGACCGACGCGATGATCTGCTCGGTGATGCGGGCCAGCAGGTCCTCGAGGGTCACGCCGGGACGGGCCGCCAACTCCTCGAGCCCGTCGACGTTGTCGCCGAACACGGCCAGCGCCAGGCTCACGCGGTCGGGGAAGTGCCGGTACAGGCTCCCCTGGCCGACGCCGGCCCGTTTCGCGACCGCCGAGAGCGGCGCGTCGTAGCCCTGCTCGCCGAAGACCTCCACCGCCGCGGCCACGAGGGCGCGGCGGTTGCCGGCCGCGGCACCCCGGCCCCGGTTCGTTCGACGTCCGTCCGGCACGCGGGTACCCTACCCCCATAACCGGACATCACTGTCCGGTAGTGCGAACGGAGTGCTGAGATGGCTGGACGGGTTGCGGGGAAGGTCGCCCTGATCACCGGGGCCGCCCGGGGAATGGGCCGGGCCCACGCGGTGCGGCTCGCGCAGGAGGGCGCCGACATCATCGCGGTCGACGTGTGCGCGCCGCTGCCGAGAGTCCCCTACGACTCCGCGACCCCCGCCGACCTCGACGAGACCGTGCGCCTGGTCGAGAAGCTCGACCGGCGCGTCGTCACCGCACGGCTCGACGTGCGCGACCTCGGTGCGCTCCGGACGGCCGTCGACGGGGCCGTGGCCGAGCTGGGCCGGCTCGACATCGTGGTGGCCAACGCCGGCATATGCGTGCCCCGCGCCTGGGACAGGGTCACGCCGGAGATCTTCGACGACACGATCACCACGAACGTCACCGGTGTCTGGAACACCGTGATGGCCGGTGCCCCGCACCTCGTCGAGGCGGGCGCGGGCTCGATCATCCTGATCAGCTCGGCCGCCGGCATCAAGGTGCAGCCGTTCATGGTCCCCTACACCACCAGCAAGTGGGCCGTGCGCGGCATGGCCAAGGCCTTCGCCACCGAGCTCGCGAGGCACTCGATCCGGGTCAACAGCGTGCACCCCACCGGCGTCGAGACCCCGATGGGCTCCGGCGACATGCAGGCCGCCATCGGCGAGGCCATGGCGGGCGACCCGCGGCTGGGCGGGATGTTCGTGAACATGCTGCCGGTCAGGGGCACCCAGCCCGAGGACGTCTCCGACACCGTGCTGTTCCTCGCCTCCGACGAGTCGAGGTTCGTCACGGCGCACGAGATCGCCCCGGACGCCGGGGTGACGGAGTTCTGACTCGGTCCAGCGACTCCCGCGCCCGCCCGTCACCCGACCGGGCCAGCTGCACGCCCTTGCGGGCCCCGGCCTTCGCCCCGTCGGCCACCCGCTGCAGCGGCCGCGGGGAGGGCTCGGGGCGGGCGGCAGGTCCCCGCCGACCACCACCGCGATCATCTTCCGGTGGGGGCAGCTGATCCCGGCACCCGACCGGTCGAGCAGCACCCGCCCGCGCAGCGACTCCTGCACCCGGAACGTGCGCGCGGCGAAGGCGTTGGCCCGGAACGGCCCGATCGTGACCCCCGGGCACCGACCCGCTGAACACCGCGGCGGTGAGCAGCACCCGCACGTCGACGCCGCCGGCGGCCTTCTCGGCCGGCAGGTGCGGTCGGCGAGCGGTGCCCGTCGAAGGTCGGGCTCTCCGCCGTGCCCGCCACCAGGTGGCGACGGGCCACGTCCTCCAGATCACCCACGCGACGACCGTACCGGCGGCGATCTTGCGCGCGGCTGTCGCGTGGCGGCGAACGGCACCGCGCGGCTCCTCCGCGGCGAGGTCGCGCCGTGGCCGTCCGGCACAGGTCGTGGCCCCGCTCGTCATCAGTATTGACGATCCGAACACCGTTCAGGAAGACCTCCGGCCGGCCACGGGTTGGAACCGGCGAGCGGCGCGTCTCCCGTGCCCGCGAGGCGCGCCGCTCACACCTACCCTGGAGCCATGACCACCGGGATCCGCCCCCTGTTCGCGTTCGACAACTCCTTCGTCCGCGACCTCGACGGCCTGTCCGTCCCGTGGAAGGCGGCCCCCGCGCCGGCCCCGCGGTTGCTGGCCCTCAACGAGGAGCTGGCGGCCGAACTCGGGCTCGACGCGGAGGCGCTGCGCACCCCCGACGGTGTGGCCGTCCTGGCCGGCAACACCGTGCCCGACGGTGCGGAGCCGGTGGCGCAGGCCTACGCCGGGCACCAGTTCGGCAACTACTCCCCCCGCCTGGGCGACGGGCGGGCGCTGCTGCTCGGGGAGCTGCACGACGTCCACGGCCACCGGTGTGACCTGGCGCTGAAGGGCTCGGGGCGCACCCCGTTCGCCCGGGGCGGTGACGGCCGGGCCGCGGTCGGGCCGATGCTGCGCGAGTACGTGGTCAGCGAGGCCATGCACGCGCTGGGCATCCCCACCACCCGGTCGTTGTCGGTCGTCGCGACGGGCGAGGACGTCGTGCGGGAGCAGATGCTCCCGGGCGCGGTGCTGGCCCGGGTGGCGGCGAGCCACCTGCGCGTCGGCACGTTCCAGTACGCCGCGGCCACGGGCGACCGGGCCCTGCTGCAGCGCCTCGCCGACCACGCCATCGCCCGGCACCACCCCGGCGCGGCCGCGGCGGACAACCCGTACCTGGCGCTGTTCGAGCGGGTGGTCGACGCCCAGGCGGCGCTGGTGGCGCGCTGGATGCTGGTCGGGTTCGTGCACGGCGTCATGAACACCGACAACATGACGATCTCCGGGGAGACCATCGACTACGGTCCGTGCGCGTTCATGGAGGCGGTCGACCCACGCACCGTGTTCAGCTCCATCGACCGGGGCGGCCGCTACGCCTACGGCAACCAGCCCGGCATCGCGCAGTGGAACCTGGCTCGGCTCGCGGAGGCCCTGCTGCCCCTGATCGACGACGACCAGGGTGCCGCGGTGGAGGCGGCCACCGCGGTGCTCGCCTCGTTCGCCGACCGCTACCACGGGTACTCCTACACCGGCATGAGCGCGAAGCTCGGGATCACCGGCCCGGGTCACGAGCCGCTGGTCGCCGACCTGCTGGAGCTGGTGGAGGCCCAGCAGGTGGACTTCACGTCGTTCTTCCGCGCCCTGTCTCCGAAGGAATCGTCCGCCGGATCGGCGGCCCGGTCCCTGTTCACCGACCCCGCCGCGTTCGACGCGTGGTCGGCCCGCTGGGCCCCGCTCCGCACGGCTACGGCCGACGAGATGGACCGGGTCAACCCGGTCTACATCCCGCGCAACCACCTGGTGGAGGAGGCCCTCACCGCCGCCACCGACGGCGACCTGGGCCCGTTCACCCGGCTGGTCGAGGTCCTCGCCCGGCCGTTCGACGCCCGGCCCGGCCTGGAGGCCTACGCCGCGCCCGCCCCGGCGGACGCGGGCGACTACGTCACGTTCTGCGGCACCTGAGTCAGCGCACACGCAGCCGGCGCCGCGACCGGGCCGCCACGCGTCCCGCCACGACGTCGTCGACCAGTGCGCCGACGGTCTCCCCGGCGTCGACGCGGTTGGCGCCGATCCCGCCGGACGGGCCCCGCTTGATCCATCCGACGACGTAGACGCCGGGCATGCCCTCGACCCGGCCGCGGTCGTTCGGGACGGCGCCCGCGGCCTCGTCGAAGGGCAGGCCGGGCAGCGGCACGCCGCGGTGGCCGATCGCGCGCACGACGAGCCCGGCCGGGATGGCCGCGGCCCCGGCCGGCCCGGCCGTGCGCACCACCTGCACCCGCCCGTCGCCGTCGAAGGCCTCCGGGGCGGAGCCGAAGCGCAGCACCAGCCGCTTCGGGCCGTCCCCGGGCGGCGGCACGGACCAGTCGAGATGTTCCCGCCGGAGGCCGCGTAGCACCGCGGCGTGCTCGCCGTCGGCGGCGGCGTCGATGGCCGCCCCGGTGGCGGGGTCGGCGGCGTCGACCACCATCTCGACGCCGGTCCGGCGGGTGAGCGCCAGCAGCTCGGGGCGGGTGTAGGCGGCATCGGCGGGACCGCGCCGGCCCAGCAGGACCACCTCCCGCACCGCGCCCGCCCGCAGCCGCTCCAGCACCGGCCGGGCGATGGCGGTGCCCTCCAGGTCGGCCGGGTCGGCGGTGAGGATCCGGGCGATGTCGAGCGCCACGTTGCCGTTGCCGACCACGACGACGCGCTGCGCCGACAGGTCGACGGCGTCCGCACCGACCTCGGGATGGCCGTTGTACCAGCCGACGACGGTGGTGGCCTGCTCCACACCGGGCAGGTTCTCCCCCGGCACGCCGAGCTCCCGGCCCCGCGACGCCCCGACGGCGACGATCACGGCGTCGTGGCGGGCCGTCAGCTCCGCCATCGTGACGTCCCCGCCGCTCTCGACACCGCCCACCTCGACGCCCAGCCGCATCCGGACGCGCTCGTGCCCGTGGTGGCGCGCGAACGTCTCGCCGATCTTCTTGGTGGCGGGGTGGTCGGGCGCCACCCCGAACCGCACCAGCCCGCCCGGCACGGCGAGCCGGTCATAGACCGTCACCCGCGCGGTGGTGTGCAGCAGCAGGTCCTGCACGGTGTACATCCCGGCCGGACCGGTGCCGACCACCGCCACGTCGAGCACGGGGAAGTCGGCGGGCAGGGCGGTGCGAAACGCCACCGGGCCCCACGCGTGGAACACCGGCGCCGCCGAGGCGGGCCTGCCCATCGGGCGGTCGGCGTAGAACCCGGCGTTCAGGGCCGGGTAGTCGGCCAGCGGGCCCGTCAGCAGCTCGGCGGGCCGGACCGCGTCCACCGGGCACGCGTCCGCGCAGGCGCCGCAGTCGATGCAGGTGCGCGGGTCGACGTAGAGCATGTCGGTGGTGCCGAAGTCCGGCTCGTCGGGCGTCGGGTGGATGCAGTTGACCGGGCACGCCGCCACGCAGGAGGCGTCGGTGCAGCAGTTCTGGGTGATCGCGTAGGGCATGGCCTCCCTCTCCGTCAGAGCAGGTTCGCGCGGCGGTAGATCGTCCGCGCGGCGCGCGTGAGCAGCCCGACCGAGCCGAGGAACTCCATCAGGCCGGCACAGCTCGACCGCAGCATCGAGTGGTGGTGCTCGTTGCCTGCGGCCTCGCGCACGGCGCGGTCGCGGTCGAGGCCCGCCGCGGTGTAGACGTCGGGGCTGACCATGCTGGTGACGATGAAGTACGCCGCGCTCGCGGTGGCCAGCGCGTCGATCTCGCGGCGCACGCGGCCGGTGCCCTTCATGCGCTCGCGCACCTCGTCGCGGGCGAAGCGCATGTGCCGCGACTCCTCGACGACGTGGATGTTGTTGACCGTGCGCACGAACGGGACGACGCGCTCGTCGCGCATCCAGTCCCGCTGCATGACGTCGAGGACCTCCTCGGCGACCAGGATGGCGCCGTACGCGGCCTGCCCGACAGCGATCGTCTTGAACGCCCGGCCCAGCTCGATCACGTGGCGCTTCGGACGGTAGGCCGGCGCGCCCAGCTTGGCCGCACCGCGGGCGAACATGATCGAGTGGCGGCACTCGTCGGCGATCTCGGTGAGCGCCCACCGGAAGGCCGGGTCGGTGGGGTCCTTGGCGTAGAAGTCCCGCAGGATCATCTGCTGCAGGATCATCTCGAACCAGATGCCGGTGCTGGCGACCGACGCCGACTCCTGGCGGGTCAGCTCCTTCTGCTGCCCCGGCGTCAGCTCGTCCCAGTAGGCGGTGCCGTACAGCGAGCACCACTCGGGGCTGGTGCCGTGGAAGCCGGTGTCCAGCGGCGTCTCCCAGTCGACCTCCGTCGAGGGGTCGTAGGACAGGATCTCCGAGGAGCGCAGCAGCCGGCTCGCCACGACGTCCTCGTCCGCGAGCATGGCGCCGTCCTGCTGGATCGTGCTGGTCACAGGGTCCTCCCCGATGTCGACTCTGGTGTTACCACCGGTAACCGTACTGCCGGTAACAGCACCGTGCAACGTGGGGGCCGGACGAGTCCCGGCACGGGTCGTGATCGACACCCGGCGGAACGCCCTGGTCACGGTGCGTGTCGACCGACCCGCATGTGCGCACGGATGATCGCGTCGATGTCGGGGTCGCCCCGCAGGCTCAGGGCCGTGGCCCGGGACGTGTCCCACTCCCCCGGCCATCCCGACGCGATGCGCTGGATCTCCGCGTCCGGCTCGTAGCGCACCAGCGCCGCCACCTCCGGGCCCGCGACCCGGCCCAGCGCCGCCACCATCTCCCCGACGGTGACCGACAGCCCGGGCAGGTTGACGCACCGCGCGGCACCGAGGTCCGCCGACCTCAGCTCGTGCCCGGCCACCAGGCAGTCGACTGCGCGCTCCGGCGAGAGGAGCCACAGCCGCGTGTCCGGCGACACCGGGCAGGCGCACTCCACACCGGCGAGCGGCTCGCGGATGACGCCGCTGGCGAACGACGACGCCGCCCGGTTCGGCGCCCCCGCGCGCACCGAGACCGTCGGCAGCCTCAGCACCCGCCCGTCCACGAAACCCCGGCGCGTGTAGTCCTGCAGCAGCAGCTCGGCGCACGCCTTCTGGACGCCGTAGGACGTCTGGGGCGCGGGCGCCGTCGAGTCCAGGACGACGTCCGGGAGGTCGCCGCCGTACACCGCGACCGAGCTGGTGAACACGACGCGCGGACGGTGGCCCGCCGCCCGGCACGCCTCGAGCACCGCCCGCGACCCGTCGAGGTTGATCCGCATGCCGAGGTCGAACTCCGCCTCCGCCTGCCCGCTCACGACCGCGGCCAGGTGGAACACCGACGACGTGGCCGGGCTGATCACCGCACCCACGTCGGCGATGTCGCCGACGTGGAGGCGGATCCGTGGATCGTCGGGAACATCCGCCGCGACCTGGTCGAACAGCACGATCTCCTCGATGCCGTGCCCGTCCAGGACGCCGACGTCGAGCAACCGCACCGCCAGCCGCGCACCCAGGAACCCGGCCCCGCCGGTGATGACCACTCTCATGCTCCCGACCCTGCCAGGCCGATGCCCTCGGCGCTGCGGATGGCGAACCCGGGGCTCCAGCAGCCCCAGGTGCTGGCAGTCAGGGAGCCCGGGGCGGGTCAGGACGCGGAGGCCACCGTGGCCACCGTGGCCACCGGATCGCCGGCGCGCCACCCACCGGGCCCGTTGCGATGATCATGAACTGGGCCGGAGTACCGATGGTCGTCCGAGCCCGACCGCTCAGAACGGCGGCGGCTCGAAGGGGTCGGTGGGCGGTGGCGGGGCCCGCTCCTGCGTGGGTTCCGGCGGTGGGCGGCGCAGGATGGCGCCGTCGTCGTACCGGATCCGGTCGTGCTGCTCCTCGGGCTCGGTGGGGGTGGCGGTGGGGTCGGGCAGCGGCGGGTCGAGGAACTCGCCTCGGGACCGGTAGCGCCCGCGGGCCAGCTGCCCCGTCGTCCTGCGGGGCGCGACCGGGACCGCGACCGCGCAGATCCGTGCGATCAGCTCCGGAGCCAGTCCCGTGAGGTAGCGGTCGAACACCCGCACCCGCGGTCGATCCGGATCACCGGACCACCAGGCGGCGAACACCACGGGCATCGCGTGCACGACGGACTCGGCGAAGTCGTGCTCGCTGTCGGCGGCGTTGCGCGTCCAGTACAGGGCGGCGCGGGTCTCCTCCGCGGCGTAGCGTCCCGGCCGCGACAGGCGCGCGACGAGCCCGGGCGCCGGGATCGTCTCGCAGCGGCCGACCTCGGCCAGGGTGGCGACCATGCGGGCCTGTTCGTGGTTGAGCTGGCGGTGCTGGGCGGCGAGGACCTCGAGCATCCGGTCGTGGGGCACCCGATCCAGCTCGATCGCCCCGAGCGCAGCGGCCAGCGCCGGGCCGGGCGGCATCGCCGCCAGGCCCTCGGGCACCACCACCGCCTCCATGGATCGAACATACCTTCGATCACCGACGGTCTTGAGCGGAGCGGGCCGGCCAGTCCTTTCCCCCCGGCAGGCGCGTGGACCCCGCACCGCGCCACCCGGTTGTAGCGTGACGGCGTGCCGGCAACCACGTTGGACCGCGAACAGCTCGGGCACCTGCGCCACTGGGACAACCTCTCCCGCCAGCAGCCCAACGACTGGTCGCTCATGCAGGGCAAGGGCTACGGCCAGGACGACTTCGGCGGCTACCGCTTCCAGCTCGCCTACATGGTCTACGGCCTCGCGCTGGCCCACCGCCACCGGCTCCCGGCCGCGCCCGGGCTGTTCCAGCCGATGATGCAGCGGCTGATCGCGAAGCTGCTGCTGCCCGAGGTGTGGATGTACTGGCGCGACGTCAGCCGCGGCGGCTCGGTGTTCAACGCCCACCTCGCCGACCGGCTCCACGAGGAGTGGGACCCGGTCGTCCGCGACAACATCATGTACAGCGCCTACGTGCAGTCCTGCGCCCTGCTGCACGACCACCTCTTCGCCTCCGACCGCTACGCCGCACCGGAATCGCTCACGTTCCGGCACTGGTCGTTCTTCTGGGGCGGGGCGGAGAAGCGGTTCGCCTACGACCGCGACTCCCTCAACGAGCACCTGTACTGGCAGATGGTGCAGAACGGCTACATCGGCGTGGCCTGCGAGCCCAACTGCGTGTTCCAGATCTGCAATCAGCCCGCCATCCTCGGGTTCCGCCTCCACGACCTGATCACCGGCGGGGACCGCGCGACCGAGGTCGTCGCGGGCTACGAGCGGGCCTGGGCCGATTTCGGGCGCCTCGACGACCGCGGCCACTACGCGATGATGGTCTCCGAGGACTCCCGTGCCGTCCGCGCCAACGACGGGCCCTCGCCCTGGGTCGACGCCTGGTGCGGCGCGCTCATGAACACCTGGAACCGCGACTTCGTGCGCGAGCACTACCCCCGGCAGGTCGCGGCGTTCCTGGTCCCCGGAACCGACGGCACGCTGTCGGTGCGCAGCGCCCCGGCCCGCGAGGTCATGGGCCAGCAGGTCGTCTCCGACACCTGCGACACCGGCTGGGTGGCCGCGTGGGCGTCGGAGATGGGCGACTGCACCACCCTCGAGGGCCTGCTCACCCACGCCGACCGGTTCATGCACCCCACCTGGCGCGACGGCGGGCTCTTCCACCCCCGCAACGACACTCCGGCCGACGCCGACGGGCACCGCACCGAGATCGAGCCGATGACGGGCAACGTGCTGCTCGGCTACGCCCGGCTCAACGTGTCCGACGGGCTCTGGGGTCTCTACAACCGGCCCTGGGGCCCGGAGCACTTCACCGAGCCCGCCCTCACCGTCGTCGACCGCGACGTCGAGGTCAGCCGGGCCGAGGTCGTCGACGGCGTGCTGCACGCCCGGATGCGGCGCATCGGCGAGGTGCCCGGGGAGGGCACCGTCACGGTCGGCCGCGTCCCCGACGGCGCCCGCCTCGTCCTCGACGGCACCGACATCGCCACCACCGCCGGCGAGGTCGTCGTGCCGGTGCCGACCGGCCCCGCCGTCGACCTGGTGCTGACGCCGTGAGCGAGCTCGTCGCGTTCGACCTCGTCGACCACCACGGCACCCCCGTCACCGCGGAGACCTACCGGGGCCGCTGGCTGATGGTCCAGTTCGGGTTCACCGCGTGCCGGGTGGTCTGCCCGCGTGCGCTGGCCAAGCTCGACGCCGCACTCGACGGTCTCCGCGCCCGGCCGGTACCGCTCTACGTCACCGTCGACCCGGACCGCGACTCCCCCGACGTCCTGCGCACCCACCTCGAGGCCGCCCACCCCCGGTTCACCGGACTCACCGGCAACCCCGGGCAGATCGAGCGGGCGAAGCAGGCCTTCCAGATCTTCGCCCGCCGCCGGCCGGACGCCGAGGACCCCGACGGCTACGCGGTGCCCCACACCGCCATCACCCACCTCGTCGACCCCGACGGCCGCCGGGTCGCGCACTGGGCCGACACCGTCCCGGCCGACCGGATCGCCGCCGACCTCGTCGCTCGCCTCGCAGTGGCCGACGTCAGCGCGGCTGGATCTCCCCCATGGGGCCGAAGCCGTCGTGCGGGGTGTCGATGTAGATGATCTGGGGCTGCGCCGACACGAGGTCGGGCGCGGTGTCGAAGAACCGCTTCACGTACGGCTGGGCGACGTGGGTGGAGCCCGCGTCGCCGTCCTTGAAGCCCTCGATGCAGACGAACTCGTTCTCGTCGTCCAGGCTGCGGGAGAACTGGAAGAACAGGCAGCCCTCCTCCGAGTTGACGTCCTTGCTGTAGGAGTCGGCCAGCGCGAGCCACTCGTCCATCTTGTCGGGGCGGATGGACATCTTGATGTTGATCAGGATCATGCGTCGATCCTGGTGGGGTCGCGCGGGCCCGTCAACGATCGGCTCAGACTGCGACGCTCACGCCGGGACGGGCCACGCCACGCCGCATGCGCCCGCACAGGCGCGGCGCCGGTCGACGACGAGCACGGCGGCGACCGTGCCCCGCGGGGATGGTCACCCCGGTGGCGTGGCCGGCCTGATCAGGACGGCTGCCAACCCGGGTCGCGCCCGGCGAGGCCGACGAGGCGGTCGAGCACCGGCGCCGTGTCGGGAACCGCCACGGCCGGGCCGAACGGCCCCTCGCTCACCTCGCCGGGCACCGCGAACCCCGCCACCCAGCCGGCCGCCGCCGTCACCGCCGCGGGGTCGGTCCCGTAGGGCTGCCCGGTGGCGCGGGCGAGGTCCCAGCCGTGCACGAGGACCTCGTTCAGCGCGATGAGTGCGGCCACGTGCCCCGGGACCTCGATCGGCCCGGCCATCGTCATGCCCTCGTACGCGGCGGGCTCGGCCCAGGCCGCGGCCAGCTCGGCCAGGTCGTCGGTGATGCGCTCCCGCCAGCCCTCCGGCAGGCGTGACCCGTCACCGGAGGCGTCACCGCCCAGGGCCTGCTTGCGCGCCGCCGCGGTGAAGGCCACCGTCAACCCGGCGACGTGGTCGAGCAGGTCGGCCACGGTGTACGCCGGACACGGCGTGGGGGCGTCGAGCTGGTCGTCCCGGACGCCGTCCACCACCTGGGCCAGCGCGCGGGCGGCGGGACCGAACTCGACCGTCTCTGTCGTCTGCGTCATGCGGGTAGGACCCGCGACGGGCGCCGGACTCATCGGTGGGCCGGTGCCCCGGTCTCACCAGGCGATCGGGAGGGCGTGGACGCCGTAGACGATCCCCGCCTGACCATCGCGAACATCACCGTGGCCGCCCCGCCGATCACCAGCCGAGCCGATTCCTCCGTCGGGCGGTAGTACGGACAATGCGGAATCGCGCAACGGGGATCACGATCCGATCAGCGACCGGCTGCGCGGTCCGAGTACCCGCTTCGCGACGGCGGTGCCGGCCGCCGCCGCCGCGACCACCGCCACGGTCAGCACGAACCACGACACCAGGTTGCCCTGCGGTACGGCGCCGAACAGCGCCACGGACGCCAGCGTGAACGCGAACAGCAGGTACACGTGAACGAAGAAGATCGTGAAACTGATGTCGCCGATGAACGTCAGCCGGTCGCCGATCAGTCCCTCGCACCGCTGCAGCAGACCGACCAGCGCGAACGCCAGCACGAGCTTCATCAGCAGCATCCAGTCGACCCACCCGTACTCGCCGGAGAACAGGTTGCGGGAGTAGTCGCCGCCGTGCACCGGCGAGAACAGGAACCTGATGACCACGGCGGCGGCCCACAGCCCGAGCAGCCACGGCCAGATCCGCAGCAGCAGCGGCCCGAGGCGGGCGCGCTCGTGGCCCACCCACATCCCGATGACGTAGACCGGCAGGAAGTAGAGGGCGATGGCGGGCGTCTGCGCCTCGGGCGGCCGCTGGGCCACCGTCGAGAGCACCAGCAACGGCACCGCCACCCAGTAGAGCCGCGGATGCCGCACGATGCGGATGAACAGCGGCGCCGCGAGGTAGAACAACGTGATCATCGGGATGTACCACATCGGGTAGTCCGGCGTGCCGAGACCGGTCACGAGAATCGTGGCGACCCGCAGCAGCGGGGAGCCGTCGGCGTGCCGGTTGGTCCACAGGACGAACGCGATCCCGGGCAGCAGGGTGATCACGTACGGGAGCATGACGTTGCGCAGCTTCCGCCCCAGATAGCCGCGGTAGTCGTACGACGCGGACAGGTACTGGAAGAGGAATCCGGCGATGAACAGGAAGAGGACGGTTCCGTAGTCGAGCACGTCGGCCAGCAGGTCCATCGTCCGCGGCTCGGCGTCGCGGCCCAGCGTGAACGCGGCGTGCCCGGCCACGATGACCAGGATCGCGACGGCCCGGAAATTGTGGATGTAACGGAGAAACACGGCACCCCTCTCGATGACGATCGGCCACCTATCGAGAGGTCGAGATCCGCTGTTACGGGGAACCGGAGGCGTTGGCGGTCCCTTCACCGGATGCTTGCCGTGCGGTAACCCGCGGGGCCGCGGGGTAGGTTCACGCCCGTGACCAGGCTGCTCATCGTGGAGGACGACGACATGATCGGCGGCGCACTGGCGGAGAGCCTGCGCGCCAACGGGCACGACGTGGTCTGGGCCCGCGCGGGCGCGCAGGCCCTGGACGAGGGGGGCTCGTTCGACCTGGTGCTGCTGGACCTCGGCCTCCCCGATCTCGACGGCGTGGAGGTGTGCCGCCGGCTGCGGCTGGCCCAGCCGGGCACCGTCATCGTGATCCTGACCGCGCGCAGCGAGGAGATGGACGTCGTCGTCGGGCTGGAGGCCGGCGCCGACGACTACCTCGTCAAGCCCGTTCGGCTCGCGGAGCTGCACGCGCGGCTGCGCGCCCACCTGCGCCGCGGCGCCCCCACCGCGCCCGAGCGGTCGCTGATCGGGGACCTCGTGGTCGACAGCGCGAGCCGGCGCGTCACCGTCGCCGGCCGGGAGGTGGTCCTGCGCTCCAAGGAGTTCGACCTGCTGGCCCGCCTGGCCGCCGAGCCGGGCAAGGCCGTGGGGCGGGAGACCCTCATGGCCGACGTCTGGGACGAGCACTGGTTCGGCTCCACCAAGACCCTCGACGTGCACATCGCCACGCTGCGCCGGCGGCTGCGCGAGCACGCCGACGCCGGCACCATCCCCGAGATCACCACGCTGCGCGGCCACGGGTACCGGCTCGAGGCCGGCCCGGAGATCCGCTCACAGCCGTGACACGCGGCGCAGCCCCAGCTCCTCCCGCACCTCCCGCTCGACGAGCACGCCGGTGAACCTCCGTACGCGCCGGTGGGCGTAGGTCGCGGCGGCACGCTCCAGCGCCCCGTCCAGCGCGGCCGGGTCCAGCCCGACGGCCTCGGCGTCCCGGAGCAGGGCGTCGTGCACGTCGGCCAGCTGCGCCGCGACCGCCGCGTCGTCGGCGGCCACTACGACCGCGCCAGGTCGGGGCGCACGACCATGACCGGGCAGGCGGCGTGGTGCAGGAGTGTCTGGCTGACCGAGCCCAGCAGGGTGCCCACCAGGCCACCCCGGCCTCGGGAACCGACGACCAGCAGCTGGGCCCCCCGCGAACGCTCGCGCAGCGCGTGCGCAGGCCGGTCCCGGGCCACCACCCGCTCGACCGCGACATCCGGGTACTTGACCGCCCACCCGGCGAGGCGCTCGGCCAGCACCTGCTGCTCCTCGGCCTCGACGGCGGCCCAGTCGATCAGGGGCGCCACCGACCCGTCGACCATCGTGTCCCGCCAGGTGTGCAGGGCCACCAGGCCGACACCGCGCGCCGACGCCTCCTCGAACGCACAGGCCAGGGCGGCCTCGCTGACCGGTGAGCCGTCCACCCCGACCACGACCGGGCCCACCGCGGGGATCGGGCCACCCGGCTCGGTCCCCCGCACCACCACGGTCGGGCACGCCGCACGCGCCGCGACACCGGTGGCCACGGACCCGACCAGCAGGCCGGTGATGCCGGCCAGGCCCCGGTCCCCCACGACGACGAGCTGCGCGGCCGCGGACTCGGCGACGAGCCGGGGTATCGGATCGCCGGTGAGCAGGTCGGTCTCCACCGGCACGCCGGGCGCCACCAGGGCGGCGGCCGCGCCGGCCACATCGAGCCGCTCGCGGGCGGCCCGGGTCAGCACCTCGCGGTAGGACGGGTCGGCATGGTCGGCATGGTCGGCATGGTCGGCATGGTCGGCATGGCCGGCATGGCCGGGTTCGCCGTCCTCGACGGGCAGCCAGCCGAACGCCTCCACCAGCCGCAACCCCGTGCGGCGCCGCTCCGCCTCCACCGCGGCCCACCGCACCGCGTCGAGCGCCGACCTCGAACCGTCGATGCCGACCACCACCGGACGCGGGACAGGGTTCCTGCTGGCCATCGTTCTCCTCCACTCGTGCGGAGCAGCCAGGCTCGCGCGGCCGGCCGCGCGGCGGCAGGGCCGACCGGCCCCGCATCGGGGGGCCACCGGCACTGCCGCCGACGCGCCCGGCACTCCCAGGCTGGGGACCACCGACATCGAGGAGCACGTCATGCACGTCCGGATCGGGATCAACGGCATGGGACGGATCGGGCGCGCCGTGCTGCGGTCCGTCGTGCAGCGGCCGGACTCACCGGTGGAGGTGGTGGCGGTCAACGACATCGCGCCGGTGGCCACGCTCGCGCATCTCCTGCGCTACGACTCCACCTACGGCCGGTGGGACGTCCCCATCGAGACCGACGACGACCACCTCACCGTCGACGGGCACCTCGTGCGGGTGCTCGACCACTCCCGCCCCGAGGACGTGGACTGGCGCGCGCTCGGCGTCGACGTCGTGGTGGAGGCCACGGGCCGGTTCCGCATCCGGGAACGGGTGGGCGCGCACCTCGCGCACGGCGGTGCCCGCAAGGTCGTGCTCACCGCGCCCGGCGAGGTGGATGTGACGGTGGTCCTCGGCGTCAACGACGACGAGTACTCCCCCCACGACCACCACATCGTGTCCAACGCGTCCTGCACCACGAACTGCGCGGCCCCGATGGTCGACGTGCTGCACCGGTCGTTCGGGGTGCGGCACGGCCTGCTGACGACGGTGCACAGCTACACCGGCGACCAGAACCTCATCGACGGGCCGCACAGGGACCTGCGCCGTGCCCGCTCGGCCGCCACGAACATCGTGCCCACCAGCACGGGAGCGGCCCGCGCGATCACGACGATCATCCCCGAGCTCGACGGACGGCTCGACGGGGTGGCGGTGCGGGTGCCCGTGGCCGACGTGTCGCTCGTCGACCTGACCGTGCAGCTGGCCGAGCCCGCCACCGTCGGACAGGTCAACCGGGCGTTCGCCACGGCCGCCGAGGGCCACCTGAAGGGGATCCTGCGGTACACGAGCGACCCGATCGTCTCCCGCGACGTGCTCGGCGACCCCGCCTCGTGCGTCCTCGACTCCGGCCTGACCACCGTCACCGGCGACCTGGTAAAGGTCTTCGGCTGGTACGACAACGAGTGGGGCTACGCCCAGCGCACCGTCGACCTCGTCGAGATGGTGGCCCGCACGCTGCCCGGCCGCTGATCTCAGGCGGGCGCGGCCCCGACCGTCCGCAGGTGGTGGTCGGTGGCGCCGAACATCGCCTCGACGCCGAGGATCCGCTTGTGCAGGTGGCCCACCGGCAGCTCGTCGGTCATGCCGACCCCGCCGTGCGTCTGGATCGCGGCCTCGCCGAGCGACCGCCCGAGCCGTCCGGCCTGGGCCTTCAGGATCGCGATGTCGCGCGGACCCGCGCGCCCGGCCTCGGCGAGGGCCGTCGTGTACAGCAGGGTGGAGCGGGCCTTCAGGTACCCGAGCTTCCCGGCGTCGAGCGCACGATCGCCTGCCGGGCGTCGAACCCGTAGTCGCGCCGCAGGTAGCGCGACAGGGAGTCGCGCAGCATCGTCTGCTCCGCGGTGTAGCTGAAGTCCATGCCCGTCCCTCAGGTCCGCAGCGTGCGCGCGATGAGGTCGCGCTGCACCTCGTTGGTGCCGGCGTAGATCGTGGTGGCCCGGCTGTTGAGGTAGAAGGGCATCGCGACGAGGGCGAGATCGCCGCCGAGGGCCTCGATCCCGGCGCCCACCTCCAGGGCGCCGCGCTGGTCCGGCAACGCGTCGAGCCCGGCCACCCGCGTCATCATCAGCGTGCGTGAGCTCGGAGCCGAGCACCTTGTTCATCGACGGGAAGGCCGGGTCCGCGGCGATCGGGTGCCCGCCCAGCGCCAGCTTCTCGGCGTGCTCGTAGGAGGCGACGTCGGCCTCGAGCTCCCCCAGGTCCCGCTGGAACACCGCGTCGTCGGCGAGCGTGTCCCCGAACGCGGACGGTGCGGCGGCCGCGGCCCGCCGGACCACCTCGATCCGCCGGCGCAGCACGGGGCTGTCGGCCGACACGCCCCGCTCGTGCCGGAGCAGCTGCTTGGCCACCGACCACCCCTCGTTCTCGGCCCCGACCCGCCCCGACTGCGGCGCGCGGACGTCGTCGAAGAACACCTCGCACTGCTCGGGCACCCCGTCGAGCCCGACGATCGGCCTGATGACCATGCCCGGGAGGTCGGTGCGGTCCAGTAGCAGGAACGTGATGCCCTGCTGCTTCTTCCCCGCCCGGCTCGTGCGCACGAGCATGAACATCCGGTTGGACCGGTGCGCCAGCGTCGTCCAGATCTTGCTGCCGTTGATCACGTAGTCGTCGCCGTCGGCCACGGCGGAGCAGCTCAGGGAGGCCAGGTCGGAGCCGGCGTCGGGCTCGGAGTAGCCCTGGGTCCAGGAGTCCTCGGCCGAGAGGATGCGGGGCAGGTAGCGGGCCTTCTGCTCGGCCGTGCCCAGCTCCATCAGCAGCGGACCGATCATGCGCAGCGCGTTGGGCAGCAGCGGGGGCAGGCCGCGCTTCTGGTACTCGTCGGCGTAGACGTAGCGCTGCTGCACCGACCAGCCCGTGCCGCCGTGCTCCACCGGCCGGTCGGGGGCGGCCCAGCCGCGGGCGTGCAGGATCCGCTGCCAGGCCATGGTCTCGTCGAACGGGGCGAAGGCGCTGGTGGTCTTGCGGCCGGCCTCGCGGATCGCGTCCGTCGGGGCGGTGTCGAGGAACTCCGCCACCTCGGCGCGGAACCTCTCGAGATCGGCGTCCGGCTCGATGTCCACGGGAGCCGACACCAGCTCGTCATCGCCGCCCACCCACGCTGCGCACGAGACGAGCTGCCCCTCACCGCGCACCCTCGGCGGCCCTGCCGCGTTCTCCGTAGTGGGAGAGGTTCGACCGGGCACGAGGGAGCGGTACGGGTGGGCATGCGCACGATCGGCCGACGCAGGATCATCGCGACCGTCGCAACGGCGGTGACGCTGGGGGCGGGCGCGCTGCTGGCGGGGCCCTCGCCGCGCCGCCCCCCGAGTCGCCCGCCGCCGCGGCCGCCCACGCCGAGCCGCTCGCGGCCGGCACGCCCTGCTCGATCTCGGCGCGGTCGTGCGTCGACCTCGACACCCAGCGGGCCTGGCTGCTGCACGACGGGAAGATCACCCGCGGCCCCGTGAAGATCGCGTCCGGCGGCAACGGCGAGGAGACCCCGATCGGGCACTCGCTGCGGGTGTACCGCAAGGACAAGGACCACCTCAGCCAGGAGTCCCGGCTGGCGGACGGCCGGCCGGCGCCGATGCCCTGGGCGGCCTTCTTCCAGGACGGCGGCATCGCCTTCCACAGCGGCAGCCCGTCCCGGTCGTCGGCCGGCTGCATCCACCTGGCGCCCGCCGACGCCGAGGCCTGGTTCGACGACCTGCAGATCGGCGACCAGGTCCAGGTCGTGCGGGCCTCACAGGAGGAGGCCGCGCGCAGGACCGCGTGAGCCGTCGGTGATCCACTACGTTCCCCGGGACCCCACTATCCGGCCTGCGACCCCCGCCGCGCGTCGAGCGCCAGCCAGACGGTGTCCCGGGCCAACGGCAGGTCGGTGAACCGGACGCCGGTGGCGTCGCGCACCGCGTTGGCCAGCGCGGGCGCCACCGGGTTGAACGGGCTCTCGCTCATCGACTTGGCCCCCAGTGGCCCGATCGCGTCGGTGGTGTCGACGAAGTGCACCTCGGTGGGGGGCACGTCGGCGAACGCGGGCAGCCGGTACTCGCGGAACGCGGTGGTGGTGACCCGGCCGTCGGCGTCGAGGCGCACCTGCTCGAACTGGGCCGCACCCAGCGCCTGGGCGACGCCGCCCTCGACCTGCCCGCGGCACTGCATCGGGTTGAGCACGCGGCCGGCGTCGGCGGCGTGCACGCTGCGCAGGATCCGGATCTCCCCCGTCCCGGGGTCGACGGCCACCCGGAACCACTGGACGTTGAAGGCCACCGACCGGGGCGTGCCGCCGAACGTGCCGTGCGCGACGACGTCGCGGCCGGCCCGCTGGTGCAGCTCCTTGAGCAGGATCTGGCGGTCCCCGGCCTGCACGGCGTCGACGACGAGCACGCACTCGCGCGCGTCGACGCCGAGGTACTGGGCGGCGAGCATCCGCAGGCTCCCGGCCAGCGCGTGCGCGGCCCGCAGCGTCGCCTTGCCCGCGACGACCGTGCCGGTGGAGCCGAACGCGCCGGTGTCGTGGCCGACGAGGTCGGTGTCGGACTGGCGCACGGTGATCCGGTCGGGCCGCGTGCCGAGGGCGTCGGCGGCGATCTGGCGGTGCACGGTGGTGGTGCCGTTGCCGAACTCGGTCGTGCCGACGGCGACCTCGATCGCCCCGTCGGGCAGCAGCCGGGCCACCACGTCGGCGGTGTGGCCGCCGGGCGGGCCCGTCGCGATCATCGACAGCGCGCTGCCCGACCCCACCAGCCACCCCTCCGGCACCGGACCCGCGGGTTCGGCCGCCGCGGCCCGGACCACGTCGAGGCACTGGTCGAGGCCGTAGCTGGCGACGTGCAGGTCGTCGTCGTGGCCGGCCGGCGCGACCACGGGGTCGCCGGAGCACAGGATGTTGCGCTCGCGCACGGCGAGGGGGTCGAGCCCGAGCGTGCGGGCCAGCTCGTCGATCGCCGACTCCACCGCGAACGTGACCTGGCCGAGGCCGTAGCCGCGGAACGCGCCCGACGGCACGGTGTGGGTGTGGACGGCGAACCCGTCGACCTTCTTGTGCGGGCAGGTGTACACGGCGAGCGACTCGGCGACCGCGTGGAACATCACGGCCGGGCCGTGGTTGCCGTACGCGCCGGTGTCGGACACCGCGCGCACCTGGATCGCCGTGAGGGTGCCGTCGGCCCGGGCCCCGACCTTCACGCGCACGGTGAACGGGTGCCGCGTGGTGGCACCGACGAACTGCTCGGCGCGGGTGAACTCCAGGCGCACCGGCCGGCGCAGTTGCAGCACGGCGAGCGTGACCACGTCCTCGACGAGCATCTCCTGCTTGCCGCCGAACCCGCCCCCGACGCGGCCCGCCACCACCCGCACCGACTCGGCGGGCAGGTCGAACAGGTCGCACAGCGCGCGGCGGGTGAGGAACGGGACCTGGGTGCTGGTGCGCACCACCAGCGAGTCGTCGGCCTCCAGCCAGCCGACCGCACCGTGCGTCTCGAGGCTGGCGTGCTGCACGCGCGGGGTGTGGAACGTCCGCTCGTACACGGCGGCGGCCGCCGCGAACCCGGCCTCGACGTCGCCGACCTCCCCGTGCACCTCCCCCACCACGTTGCCCGTCGCCTGCACCAGCGGCGCGCCGGGGCGCAGGGCCTCCTCGGGATCGGTGACGGCGGGCCGCACCTCGTAGGTCACCCGGACCCGGCGGCAGCCCTCCTCCGCGGCGGCCTCGGTGTCGGCCACCACGGCGGCGACGCGCTGCCCGACGTGGCGCACGACGTCGTCGAGCACGCGGGTGTCGGCCGGGTCGTCCGCCGGGTTCTCGTGCCGGCCGCTGGAGAACCGGCGCCGCGGCGCGTCCTCGTGGGTGAACACGGCCTGCACCCCGGGCAGGGCCAGCGCGTCGGCGGTGTCGATCGCGACGACCCGGGCGTGCGCGTGCGGCGAGCGCAGCAGCTTCATGTGCAGCACACCCGGCACGTCGACGTCGAGCGTGTAGCGGGCGGTGCCGGTGACGACCTGCGGGCCGGCGGGGGCCGCCACGCTCGCCCCGACCGCCCGTCCCGGGCACGCCGTCTCGACGGTGGTGACACCGCGGACGGCGTCGGAGATGGCCCGGTAGCCGGTGCAGCGGCACAGGTTGCCCTTGAGCGCCTGGGGCAGGTCGGCGAGCTGGGCCTCGTCGAGCGCCGCCGTCGTCATGACGAACCCGGCGGTGCAGAAGCCGCACTGGAAGCCCTGGGCGTCGAGGAACCGCTGCTGGACCGGGTGCAGCTCCCCGGCGGTGGCGAGGCCCTCCACGGTGGTGACCGCGTGCCCGCCGGCCCGGACCGCCGGGTAGAGGCAGCTGTGCACGGGGACGCCGTCGACGTGCACGGTGCACGCGCCGCAGTCGCCGGAGTCGCAGCCCTTCTTCACCCCGAAGCAGCCGCGTTCGCGCAGGTAGGTGCGCAGGCACTGGCCGGGGCGGGGCTCGGTGGTGTGCTCGACGCCGTTGACCTCGACGGAGAACGTCACGAGAGCTCCTCCCTGATCTGCTCGGCGAACCGGAAGGTCAGGTGCCGGCGCCAGGCCGGGTGGCCGTGCAGGTCGTCGAACCAGTGCTCCACCTCGTCCTCGACGGCCTCCCGGAGCTCCCCGGCCGTGGGCGGGACGGCGAACCTCAGCCGGTGGGGCCGGGGCGTGGCGGCGGTGATCGTCAGCGTCATCGCGCCGTCGGCGTCCCGGGTCCCGATCAGCAGCGCCGCCGAGCGCCCCAGGGTGGACAGCGAGGCCTGCCGGAACGCGGTGCGGGCCGGCAGCGGCCCCACGGTGACCGAGCGCAGCAGCTCCCCCTCCCGCAGCGCGGTCCGGCCGTCGCCGACGACGAACGCGGTGACCGGGAGGGTGCGCGCCGCACCGTCGGGTGCGAGCAGCAGGCACCCGCCGTCGAGCGCGGTGGTCAGCGCGATCATCGGCCCGGCGGGCAGCGCGGCGCAGAGGTTGCCACCGACCGTGGCCGTGTTCCAGATCGTGAACGACGCCAGGAACGCGCGGCAGCACTGCCCGAACAGCGCCACCGGATGGGCGGCGAGCCGGGCGACGGTGCAGGTGGCGGCGATCTCCAGCCGCCCGTCGGGGTCCTCGACGAGCGGCTCCCAGCCCGTCCCGCCCAGGTCGCGGAGGCGGCGCAGGTGCACACCGGGGGCGGAGAACAGCGCCGTGCCGCCGGCGAGCCACGCGTCGCCCGGCCGCCAGGCGTCGACGGTACGGGCGTCGACCCACTGCTCCACGGTGTGCAGATCCACGCGTCCTCCGTCCGTCCCGGGACAGTGAAGCAGGCCGATGTTGCGGCCGATATGACCGCGCCGGTCGGACTGGCCGCCCGGGCCGGCTGCCTCGGCGTCAACATCCTGCGCAACCGCTGACCCCGCCCGTCACCAGCGGCACCGGCCTGCTGTTCATCGTCACCACCGTGCCGTCGTCGTCGTGCCGGATCCGCAGGCGCGCCGTGCAGGCGCGCACCGTGGTGAACCCGAAGCCGTCCCCGCCGTGGTCGGCCCGCCACCGGCCGTGGTCCCGCACGACCACCACGATGCGCCGCTCGGTGGCCCCGACGACGAGGCGGCCCGTCACCTCCACCTCGCCGGCGTCACCGCCCAGGTAGGCGTGGTCCACGGCGTTGCCCGACGCCTCGCTGACCGCGAGCAGCATGTCCACCCGTTCGGCCTCCGGCCATTCCAGCTCACGCAGCCACCGGTCCAGCCCGGCCCGGAAGAAGACGAGCTGGACCGGATCCGCGCTGAACCGGATGCTGAAGAACCCCGACCTTTCCGACACCCCCCCACAATGACGGTCCCGGACCTGCCGCGCGAACTCCGCCATCGGGCCGGCGGTTTTCCGTGCGCGAGTCGGCGCGGCGGCGGGGACCCACAGGACTGCCGCTGCGGACGCTGCCGGGCGGTGCCGTCGGCCGGGTGCTCACCCTCGCCGGGGTCAGGCGGGAGTGAGGGCGCGCACCCGCCCGGCGAGGGTGCCCTCGAAGAAGTCGAGGAACCCGTCGGGGTCGGGCCCGGCGTTCATGAGCACGATGCGGTCGAAGCCGGCGTCGGTGAACTGCTTCACGACCTCGACGTGCCGCTCCACGTCCGGGCCGCAGGCGAACTGCGCGACCATGTCCTCCTCGCGGACGGTGGTGGTGGCGGCCTCGAAGTTGACGGGGTTGGGCAGCTCGCTCATGACCTTCCAGCCCGTGAGCCCCCACCGGTTCGTCGACAGCGCCGCCTTCGCCGCGGACTCGACGTCCGGCGCCCAGGCCAGCGGGGCCTCGGCGTAGCCGGCCCCCGTGCCGCCCGCCTCCCGGTACCGCGCCAGCAGATCCGCGTCGGGCTCGGTGGCGAACAGGGCGTCGCCCAGCTCCGCGGCGATCCGCACCGCCGCGGGACCGCCACCGGCCACCGCGATCTCCGGCGGTCGCTCCGGCAGGTCGAACACCTGCGCGTCCTCCAGCTGCAGGTGCTTGCCCTCGTAGGACCGGTAGCCGCCCTCCCACAGCAGCCGGATGATCTCCAGCGCCTCGCGGAACATCTCGTGGCGGGCGTGCACGGCCGGGAACCCGCGCCCGACGACGTGCTCGTTGAGCCGCTCCCCCGACCCGACGCCCAGGGTGAACCGGCCGTCGGAGACCAGCGCGAGGGTCGCCGCGGCCTGGGCGATGATCGCCGGGTGGTAGCGGATGGTCGGGCACGTCACGCCCGTGACCAGCCCGATCCGCTCGGTCCGTGCGGCGATCGCGCCGAGCACCGTCCAGGTGAAGGAGCTGTGGCCCTGGTTGTCGAGCCAGGGATGGAAGTGGTCGCTCATCTCGACGAAGTCGAATCCGGCCCGCTCGGCCCGCACGGCCTGCCGGATGATCTCGTTGGGCCCGAACGCCTCGCTGGCGAGCTTGTATCCGATCTGCATGCCGGAGGCGGTACCCGCCCGCGGGCGGTGGAAACGGCCCGGTCGGGAACCGGCCCGGGCACGGTGCCGGCGCCCCCCGTCCGTGCCCCGGCCGACGGGGCCGGCCCGGGATCAGCCGGGGGCGCTCGAGAACGTCGGCTGCTGGACCGTCGACCTCCGCCGTGGCCGCTCGACCGGCTCGGGCGCCGCCGCAGACGCCGGCTCCGCCACCGGCGCGGCGTTCCGGGCCTCGTAGGCCGCCACCACCTCCGACGGGAGCCGGCCGCGCGTCGAGACGCCGAGCCCCTGGGTCTGGGCCCACTCCCGGACGGCCTGGTTCCGCGCACGGTCCGACGCCCCGGACGCCCGGCGCGGCGCGCGGGCGGCCCCTCCGGTCCTGCGCCCGGCGGACACGAACGGCGCGAGGATCTCGCGGAGGCGGGCCCCGTTCCGGGCCGAGAGGTCGATCTCGTAGGTCGCGCCGTCGAGCGCGAACGACACCGTGCCCTCGGCCTCTCTCCCGTCGAGATCGTCGACGAACGAGACGTCCACCTGCTGAGCCATCGAGACACCACGATCCGGGAGTGCGTGCGGAACTGCCGGGACGAGGGTACTTCCACGGGCATCGGCCACTCGCGGCACTGCGGGCGCGAGGTCACCGGTCGGGGAAAAAATCTCGCGTCCGACGCTTCGGGGGCGGCCGGTTCGGGCACCCACCCCCGAGAAGACGACAGAGAGGGAGGCGTCCGGATGGGTGCTCGCGCGGACATCCGGTCGCCGTCGCCGCTCGGGGAACGCTACGTCCTGGGTGACGTCATCGGCGTCGGGGGCACCGCCACGGTGCACCGGGCCGTCCACCGCGGGTCGGGCCACGAGGTCGCCGTCAAGATCTTCAACCCCGGCGTGGCCGGGGCGGACGGGCTGCAGGGCCAGCGCTCGGTGGCCGCCGTGCTGACGGAGGTGGACCACCCCGGGCTCGTCGCGGTCCACGAGTCCGGGGTCGACGGCGACCGGATGTACCTCGTCATGCAGCTCGTCGACGGCCCGTCGCTGTCCGCACGGTTCCTCGACGGTCCGCTGCCGGTCGCCGACGTGATCGCCCTCGGTGCCCGGCTGGCGGACGCGCTCGCCCACGTGCACGACCGTGGTGTCGTGCACCGCGACATCAAGCCCTCCAACGTCCTGCTCGACGCGAGCCACTCGCCGTACCTGACCGACTTCGGCATCTCCCGGCTCGTCGACACCACCCGGGTCACGGCCACCGGGATGACGGTCGGCACCCCCGCCTTCATGGCCCCGGAACAGGTCCGCGGCCAGCTGGTCGGCCGTCCGGCCGACATCTACTCGCTCGGGCTGGTCCTGCTCGAGGCGGTGACCGGGCGACGCGAGTACCCCGGCGGGGTCGTCGAGTCCGCCGTCGCCCGCCTGCACCGCGATCCGGCCGTGCCCGAGGGCCTGCCGGAACCGCTCGGCGGGCTCCTGGCCGCGATGACCGCACAGGATCCTGCGCAGCGCCCCACCGCGGCCGCCGTGGCCGCGCGTCTGGGACCGGCGTCCGGCCACACGCGGGAGATCCCGGTGCCGGCCGCGCCCGGGCACCGGACCGGGGTCTGGATCAGCGCCGCGGCCGCGACCCTCCTGCTCGCCGCCACCGTGTCCGGACTGGTCGACCTGACGGGGTCCCCCGGCCCGGCGACGGCCGTCACCCGGCAGGACTCCCCCGGCCCGGTGGAGCCGTCGGCGCTCCCTGCCGCTCCCACGGCGGTGGCCGGGCCGGCGGCGCCGGTCGCACCGGTCGCGGCCCCCGGCACCCCGCCCGGCACCGGCACACCACGGGACGTCGCGGTGGCCGTCCCCGTCCGGAGCGCCGCAGGTCCGGACTCCCCGACGCCACCGGTCGCCGACCGCCCCGGGCCCAGCGGCCCCGGGGCGGAGCAGCCCGGGAACGGGTGGGGCGGTGCCAAGAACACGGGCAAGGGCGCCGCGAAGGGCCAGGGCCGCGGGAAGAAGGACTAGGCCCGACGACGGGCGCCGCGGACGGTGCTGATGAGCCGGGCCGCGGGCAGCGCGAGCCCGGCGCCTACCGCGGAACCGTCGCTGATGCCGCTCGACGAGCCCACCGCCAGCCTCGACGACCGCGACGAGCAGGCGTTGAAGGACGCGATCGACGTGGCCGCGGCCGCGGACCGGACCCTGCTGATCATGGCGCACCGCCTGCCCACGGTGGTGGACACCGACCAGATCGTCGTGCTCGACGAGGGCCGCGTGGTGGCCATCGACGAGGGCCGCGTGGTGGCCACCGGCACCCACGCGCAGCTGCTCCCGCACAGCCCGCTCCACGCGGAGCCGGCCCGCTCCCGGCCGCTCGTCCGACCGCGGGTCACAGGTCCGCCTCGCGGTCGAGGCCGGCGTCGGCGGGTCCGCTGTCCTCGGGCTCGCTGGTGTGCACGTTCTCGGGCGCGACGTGGCGGTCGAGCGGGCTGAGCAGCGAGCGGATCCCGGAGTTGAGCACCGCCAGCAGCGGCACCGCGAGCAGCGCACCAGCGATGCCGCCGACGAGCAGCCCGGTGGCCACGGCCAGCACCACCGCGAGCGGGTGCAGCTTGACCGCCCGCCCCAGCAGCAGCGGCTGCAGGATGTGGCTTTCCAGCTGCATCACCGCGATCACGATGGCCAGCACGATCAGCGCCGACACGAAGCCCTGCGACACCAGGGCGACGAGCACGGCGACCCCGCCGGCCACCACCGCCCCGATGATCGGGACGAACGCGCCCAGCAGCACCAGCGCCGCGAGCGGCAGGGCGAGCGGCACGCCGAGCAGCCCCACGCCGAGCCCGATCGCCACCGCGTCGACGACGGCGACCGCCCCGGTGGCGCGGGTGTAGCTCACCAGTGCGGCCAGCCCGCGCCGGCCGGCCACGTCGACCCGCGCCCGCGCCGTACGAGGGGCGACTTTCGTCAGGAACGTCCAGATCTGGGAGCCGCCGTACAGGAAGAAGATCAGCGTGAAGATCATCAGCAGGACCTCGGTGAACAGCTCGCCGATCGTCGCCGCCGTGGTGAGCGCACTCGTCGCGATCGACGCCTGGTTGGCGTTCACGGCCGCGAGCAGCTGCTGCGGGATGTCGCCGAGCTGCTGCGGGCTCAGCCGGAGCGGTCCGTCGGTGAGCCAGCGCGTCATCTCCCCGACGCTCGTGGCCAGCTGGGCCCCCAGCTGGGGTGCCCCGCTCACGAACGTCATCACGACGAACGTCAGGAGCCCGCCGAGCACGGCGAGCCCGCCGACCACCACGAGCGCCGTGGCCACGCCGCGCGGCACCCGCCGCACGACCAACGCGTGGACCAGCGGGTCGAGCAGCGCGGCGAGCAGCAGGGCGATGGCCACCGGCACCACGATCGGCGACAGGTACGCCACCACTGTGCCCAGCACGAACAGGGCGGCCGCCACCACGAGCAGCCGCCAGCCGATGGCGGCGGCGATCCGCAGCGGCCGCGGTACCAGGGTGGGCGTGAGGATGGGGGTGGGGGCCGCCACCATGCGCCGGGGCGTCGGCGCATGGACGTGCCCGTCCGGAGCCTCTCTCGTCTGTCCGTCCGGCACGTCGGGCTCCCGTCTCCGGGGCGCGTGGCCCCACCTGGAGACGTCGGGTACCCGGTCCCGGCCCGGGTACCCGGTTCACCGACCGAATTGCTCCGAATGCCGAGGTCGCAGCGCGCGACCCTCCGCCAGCAGGACGACCCCGAACACCGCGGCCGCGGCGACGACCGCGGTCGGCAGCTGGTAGACGTGGAAGCCGAAGTCGGACCCCGACGGCACGGTCACCACCGCGAGCACCGCCGACGCCGCGAGCGCGGTGCGCCGGAAGCGGGGCAGGGCGGCCGTCGCCGCCATCGGCACCACCGCCCACAGCAGGTACCACGGCTGCAGCGACGGGCCCAGCACCACCACGGCGGCCGTGCCGGCGGCGAGGCCGGCCAGCGGGTCGAGCCGCCCGCGCAGTGCGGCCAGGAGCAGCCGGATGCAGATCACGGCCGCCGCGGCCCCGCCGACGAGCTGGCTCACCCCCAGCACCGACGCGGTGTGGTCGCCGAGCCCGGCGAGGACGCCGAACCCGCCCGCGAGCAGGCCGAGGTCGGTCATCGGCGACATCCAGCTCAGGGCGAGCCCGGGCACGTAGAGGGCACCGAGCCACGCCCACCCGACCCCCGCGATGTCCGACAGCACCGTGTCGACCACCACCGTGACGGCCAGGAGCACCACCGCGACCTTCGCGACGTCGGGGAGCCGGCCGCCCCGGCCCTGCGCCCACGCGATCCCGAGGAACCCGAGGGCGAGCAACGCCGGCAGCTTGACCGCCGACGCGCAGACGACCACCGCGGCCCCGGCCAGGAGGTGCGGGTCGAGCAACCGGTTCCCTGCCCGCAGCCCGATCTCCACCCCCACGAGCAGCAGCCCCAGCATCAGGGCGTCGTTGTGGGCGCCGCTCACGACGTGGAACAGCATCAGCGGGTTGGCCGCACCCAGCCAGAGCGCCCGGTCGGCGGCCACGCCGAAGCGTCGCGCCAGCCGGGGCAGCGCCCACGCGACCGCGGCGAGTCCGGCCAGCGCGACCGCGCGGTGGGCGAGCACGCCGAGCACCACGTCGTCACCGCTGAGGCGGGAGACGCCGTGGGCCAGCATGAGGAACAGCGGCCCGTACGGGGACGGGGTGTCGCGCCACAGGGTCGGGATGCTGCGCACCAGCGGGTCGTCGACGCCGAGCCCGGCCGCCGGGCTCACGACCGACGGGTTCAGCCCCCGGCTCAGGAGAGCCCCCTGCGCGAGGTAGCTGTAGACGTCCCGGGAGAACAGCGGCGGAGCCAGGGCCAGCGGCGCCGCCCACGTCACAGCGGTGCGCACCAGCCCGGACCCCGGCCGCGTGTGCGGGTCGCGGGGCATCAGCGCGACCCGCACCCACGCGAGCACGAGCAGCCCCATGCCGGCGTAGGTGAGCGCGATCGCCAGCGTGTCGTTGCGGGCGGGCAGACCCAGCACCCGCACCCCGAACAGCGGGTTCGGCACGGGCAGCGCACCGGCGCCCAGTGAGCCGACGGCCATCAGCAGCGCCCCGGTGAGCCCGAGGCGCCGTGCGGCGGCGAGGTCCCCGACGAAGCCGAGGACGACGGCCGGACGGCGTACCAGGTCCCGGGGAACGGGGCCGTGCCTGCGCTGATCCACGCCCCTCCATCGGTCCATCCGGCGGCACCCCGCCGGATCGCGGCCCGGCTGATCATTGGACCACGTCGTGATGACAGGTACCCGTTCCACCCTCCGTCAACCGCCCGCAGGTACGGCGACGCGGGGACCGGCGGCGCACACTGCCACGATGACGACCGACCCCGGCCCCGCCTACCCGCCGATCGACCCGCACGAGCCCGTCCCCGACGATCCCGCCGAGCTCTCCCCGGACACCCCCGACACGCTCCCGCCGGCGCCGGCCGAACCGGCGCCCGACGGCCCCGGCAGCCCGGACAGCCCGGACAGCCCGGACGACCCGGACGACCCGGACGGCCCCGAGCCGGTACTCGCCGTCCCCTGACCGCCCGGACGACCCGGCCGCGGCGCCCCCGGACCGGGCGGGGTCGGCACGGCGAGTAGCGTCACGACACCGTCGGTGTCGATCGAGTCCCGTCGTGGTCGCATGCGGCCGTGAGCATGTCGAGAGACGGGACCACCCGCACGATGAGCACAGGCCGCCGTGGCTGAGCTGGGCACGGTCACCCGGGCCCTGCTGGGCATGGTCCGCGACGGGGACGACGAGCGCGCGCTGGCGGGGCGCATCTGCCGGGCCTGCGTGGACGGGCTGGACGTGGACGGCGCGGCGATCTCGCTGTTCACCGCGCACGACTCCCGCCAGACCCTGTGGGCCACCGACGCGGTGGCCGAACTGCTGGAGGAGCTCCAGTTCGCCCTCGGGCAGGGAGCGTGCATGGAGGCCGCCACCACCGGGCGCCCCGTCCTGGTCGCGGACGTGCACCGCCCCGCCGACACGGTCCGGTGGCCGATCTTCGCCGCGGCCGTCGTCGACCAGACGCCGGTGCGCGCCCTCTTCGCCCTGCCGCTGCAGTGGGGTGCGGTCAACCTCGGCGTGCTCGACCTCTACCGGGCCACCCCCGGCGGTCTCAGCGACCCCCAGTGGCGCGACGCACGGGGCGCCGTCGACACGGCGGCGCTGATGATCCTCGGCCTGCGCACCGACCCCGACGCGGGCGTCGACGGCGCAGGCGGGTGGCTCGACCACACGACCGGCCACCGGGCCGAGATCCACCAGGCCACCGGGATGGTGCTGGCCCAGCTGGGCATCGGCCCGACCGACGCCCTCGCCCGCCTGCGCGGCCACGCCTTCGCCCACCAGCGGCCGCTCATCGACGTGGCGCGCGACGTCGTGGCCCGACGCATGGTGTTCACCGAGGACATGATCTAGACCGATGGACCAGCGACCGGAAGGGAGGTCCGGCATGAGCGGGCCCGCACGTGAGCACCGGGTCGGACAGGCGTTCGTCGCGCTGGCCGACACCCTCGTCGACGACTACGACATCATCGACCTGCTGGACCAGCTCGTCGGCCACTGCGTGGACCTGCTGGACGCCGACGCCGCCGGGCTGCTGCTCGCCGACGGAGGCGGACAGCTACGGCTGGTCGCCGCGTCCAGCGAGGACGCCCAGACGACGGAGCTGCTGCAGCTCCAGGCGGACGAGGGACCGTGCCTGGAGTCCTACCGCACCGTCGGACAGGTCCGGGTGCCCGATCTCGCCGAGATGTCGGCCCGCTGGCCGGTCTTCGCGGCCGCCGTGCAGCGCGCGGGCGCCTTCCGGTCGGTGCACGCCATCCCGCTGCGCCTGCGCGGCCAGGCCATCGGTGCCCTCAACCTGTTCCACGGCGTTCCCGGCGCGCTCCCGGAAGCCGACCTCGCCCTGGGCCAGGCCCTCGCCGACGTGGCCACGATCGGGATCCTGTCGGAGCGGGCCGTCCGCCGCGGCGAGGTGCTCACCGAGCAGCTGCAGACCGCTCTGAACAGCCGGGTCGTCGTCGAGCAGGCCAAGGGGGTCATCGCGCAGCGCCTGGGGCTGCCGATGGACGCCGCGTTCGACCGGTTGCGCCGCTTCGCGCGCGCCCGCAACCTGCGCCTGGCCGAGGTGGCCCGGCGGGTTGTCGCCGGCGAGCTCGAGCCCGCGGGGCTGGGCAGCCGGGGCTCCCGGTCCCCGCAGTAGCCGCACGGGGCCGCGGGGTGGGCCCGGGGTGGGCCGCCGCGCACGCTCCGTGGACCATGATGGGCGCAACGGCCAACGGCCGTGACAGGGAGCGGGGCGGCGTGGCGGGGCATCGGACCGGGGTGGAGGCCCCCCAGCGGGTGGCCGCCGTCCACGCGACCAGGCTCCTCGAGTCCGGTCCCGAGGAGGCGTTCAACCGGCTCACCCGGCTCGCGTCCACGATGCTCGGCACCCCGATGGTCGCGCTGACCGTCGTCGACGACGTCCGGTCGTTCCTGAAGGGCGCCCCCGATCCGGCGCTGCTCACCGGCCCGGACGGCACCTTCGAGGTGCCGGTCGAGGAATCCGCCTGCCAGGTCGTGATCGACACCGGTGAGATCGTCTGCGCCCCGGACGTCCGCCAGGACCCGCGGCTGCGCGACCTCCCGCAGATCCACGTCTTCGGCGCGGTGTCCTGGTTGGGGGTTCCCGTCCTGGGCCCGGACGGGCTGGTGCTGGGCAACCTCTGCGCCATGGACAGCGTGGTGCGGGACTGGACGGAGCTGCACCTGGAGACCCTGCGCACCCTGGCCCTCGCCGCGAGCGGGGAGATCGCCCTGCGGCTCGCCCTGCGGGCGGCCGACCGGCACGCGGTCGAGGCGGCCGAGCTCGCCGCGACGCTGCAGGAGAGCCTGATCCCGAGCCGTCCGCCCCGCCTGACCGGCGCCGTGATCGGCGCGCGGTTCCAGCCGGGCGGCTCCGGCGTCGAGGTCATGGGCGACTTCTACGACGTGGTCCCGGTCCTCGGCGGCTTCGGCGTCGTCATCGGGGACGTCTGCGGCAAGGGCGCCGCCGCGGCGCGCACCACCGCCATGGCGCGCTCGGCCGTCCGCACCGCCGCCCACTCCGAGACCGACCCGGTGAAGGTCCTCGCCACCCTCAACGAGGTGCTGCACGTCTGGTTCGACGGCCGGATCAGCTTCGTCACCGCCCTCTACGCCACGTTCACCCGGCCCGCGGACGTGCCGGCCGGTTCCTGGCGGGTGACGCTGGCCAGTGGCGGGCACCCTCCGGCGTTCGTCCGCCGCGCCGACGGCCGGGTGGAGCAGCTGGCCGGGGGCGGCCGGGTGCTGGGCATCGCCGCCGAGTCGGTGGTCGGATGCCAGAGCGTCGTCCTGGGCGCGGGTGACAGCCTCGTGCTCCACAACGAAGGCATCACCGAGGCGCACGGCATCGGGGCCGTCGAGCAGCTCGACGACACCGGCGTGACCGACGCCCTCACCCGGTGCGCCCCCGGCGCGGACGCCGACACGCTCGCCGCCGCGCTCGTCGACGCGGCCAACCACCAGACCGGCCCCACCCCGACCGACGACATCGGGGTCGTGGTGGTCCGCATCGACCCGTCGGCCCGCCCCGCCGGCTGAGCCCGGTCGTCCGGCGCGGTCCGGCGCGCCTGGGGGTTCGTCAGAAGTCGAGCACTCCCCGTGTCAGCCAGGTCGTCGTCGTCCGCCGGCGAATCTCAGGTCCATTCGGCGCACCCGAGGTCGCATTCACCGTAGAAGCGACCTCCGACCGCCGTCAGGACAACCCGTCACGTTCCCGTGTCGCGGAGGAACCCGTTCACGTCGGGACAGGTGTGGAACAGCCCGAGCACGCCGGTCACCTGCAGCGGACGTTCGACGACGCGGCACCCCGGCGGCACGAGCAGGTGCAGCCGGGTGGGGCCGTCCCGGGTAACGTCGAGGGCGGCGACCAGGGCCTGGATCCCACTCGAGCCCATGAACGTCACACCGGCCAGGTCCAGCACGAGATGGGCCGGCCCGAGACGGGCGGCGGCCCGGATGCGACCGGCCAGGTGGGGGGCGGTGAGCATGTCCAGATCGCCCTCCACGGTCAGCATCAGCACACCCGGACGCAACCACTCCGCCGCATCGGCGTCTCCGGAAACCTCGATCGGGAGTTCCACAGAATCCGCTCACTTTCACGACGATCGGAACTGGCGGTGGCTGTGGTCTCAACCGACGGCCGACCGTAGCGGGAATAGCCGGGGACAGCGACACCGGCACGCCTTTCCGCGGCTGCGGTCACGCGCAGGAACCATTCCCTTCCGGAGAGCACAGGCCAGGATGGGCGTCCGGCAGAATGCGCGCGGTGCCGACCACAGCCCGTCGCCACCTGCCCGATCGGGTGAAGACCCCACCTTCCGATAACGGGCCGACACCGCGGACCGATGGGCTAGTGATCGCACTCCCGATACCTACGCCCCTACGCCCCCTACGCCGAGGAGGTCGTCTCGTGTCCGATGCCGTGAGCGGCATGGCGGAGCCGGACCAGCTGTTGGACGTCGCCGTGGACGATCTGGGCATCGTCCGGCTCACCTGGGTGCGCGGCCTGCGGATCACCGAGGAGCTGGCGAACCACGCGATGACGCTCGTCGACCGGGTCAACGGGAGTCACGAGCGTCCGCTCCTGGTCGACATGACCGGAACCGCGGCGCTGACCCGACCGGCCCGGGTGACGTTCACGCGGAGGTGCTCGGCGTCGAGGATCGCGCTGCTCGGCCAGTCCCCGGTGGACCGGGTGATCGCCAACTTCGCCCTCGGCGTGAGCTCCGTGCCCGTGCCCACCCGGTTCTTCACCTCGGAGCCCTCGGCGGTCGCCTGGTTGCGCCATGACGACACGGGCGCCTGAGCCGGGCGACGACCGGCTCAGCCAGCTCGTGGAGCTGGTGGTCGAGCTGGCGTCGGGCGACCGGGGGGCGCGGATGCAGCCGTCACCGGCCTCGGACGAGATCGACGCCGTGATCGTGGGCATCAACATGATGGCCGAGGAGCTCCAGGCGCTCGACGCCGATCTGGAGGCCCGGGTCACCGAGCGGACCCTGCAGCTCGAGCAGGCCCAGCTCCAGCTCGAGCGGCTCGCGCTCTACGACCCCCTCACCGGGCTGGCCAACCGGACCCTGCTGGCGGACCGCATCGGCCAGGCCATGGCGCGCGCCGACCGCGGCGCCGCACCGCCCGCCGTGCTGCTCCTGGACCTCGACGGGTTCAAGGCGGTCAACGACAGCTTCGGCCACGCCGTCGGCGACCTGCTGCTAATGGAGGTCGCCTCCCGGCTCCGGGCGGTGGTGCGGGAGAGCGACACCGTCGCGCGCCTCGGTGGCGACGAGTTCGCGCTGGTCGTCATCGACGCCACGAACGACCAGGTCCTCGAGATGGCCGAACGCATCCGCACCGCGCTGCAGGCGCCGGCCCAGCTCGGCGACCAGGTCTGCTGGGTGAGCGCGAGCATCGGGGTGTGCTTCGCGGTGCGGGGCCAGCAGGCCGACGCGCTGCTGCGGGACGCGGACACCGCGATGTACGAGGCCAAGGGCACCACCCGCGGAGCGGTCCAGATCTACGAGACCAGGATGCACACCGCCGCCCTGTCGCGGGTCCGCCTCGCCGACCAGCTCCGCGGCGCGATCGCCGGCGGGCAGCTGCGGGTGCACTACCAGTCGATCGTCGACCTGCAGGACGGACGCACGTCCGGGGTGGAGGTGCTGGTCCGCTGGCAGCACCCGACGCGCGGGCTGCTGCTGCCGGCCGAGTTCATCGGCGTGGCCGAGGACACGGGCATGATCGCGGCGCTCGACCGGTGGGTCCTCGACACCGCGCTGGCCCAGCTGGCCGGCTGGCGCGCGACGGTGCTGGGCAACAGCGCGTTCACGATGCACCTCAACATCTCGCCCATCGAGCTCCGCTCGCCGCGGTTCGCCGACGAGGTGCTGGGATCCCTCGCCCACCACGGGATCAGCCCGGCCGACCTCGTCCTGGAGGTCACCGAGACCCAGATGACCGGTGACGACGCCCAGACGCTGCAGGCGCTCGAGACGCTGCGCCGCGCCGGGATCGCCGTGGCGATCGACGACTTCGGCACCGGCTACTCCTCCATCGGCTACGTGCGCCAGAAGTTCCTCGACCTCGTCAAGATCGACCGCGCGCTGGTCACCGGCCTGGACACCGACCCCCAGCAGCACAGGGTCGCGGCGGCGATCCTCGCGATCGTCGACGCCTTCGGGCTGGACGCGGTGGCCGAGGGCGTCGAGACCGCCGCCCAGGCCGAGGAGCTGCGCGGACTCGGCTGCCGGTTCGGCCAGGGCATCTACTGGTGCGCGCCCATGTCCGCCGCCCCGATGACCATGCACCTGACGGCGGCCGCGCACGCTACGAAGCGGGCAGCATCCTGAGGGACTGGTCGAACTGCTCCCCCAGCCGGTCGAAGACCATCGTGATGACGCCGACCGCGGCATCGCGCTCCGCGCCGGTCACCGGTAGCCGGGTGAACTGCACGGCATCCGCCTCCGGGTCGGGATCGAGCTCCGGGTGGGCGAGCCCGTGACGGTCCGCGAGGTAGTCCAACCGGACGCCGTCGCGGCGCTCCACCTCCCGCGCGAGCAGGCCGCCGTGCCGGAAGAACGCCTCCCCGCTGCCCTGCAGCGCCTCCACCAGCCAGTACCGGACCACGGGACTGCGCTGGCGGAAGGCGGCGTCGAGGAACGCGGCCGCGGTCTCGCGCTGCAGGTCGGTCTGCCGGCCGTGGCCGAGGAACCGCAGGGTCTCGCCGGCCGTCCAGCCCAGCCGCGCGTCCAGGTCCAGCGCGGCCGCGTCGCGGGCGAACAGCCGGTGGTGCGACGCCAGCAGCCGCACCCTCCGGTTGAGCGCCCGCTCCTGCGCGGTGGCGGGGTGCGGGAACGGCAGCGCGTAGGTCATGAGGTCGGCGTAGCCCATGATGTCCGGGATCCACAGCGGCAGGAACGCCGCCAGCCGGTCGGCCGGGTCTCCCCCGCCGCCGGAGATCCACGCCGGGAACGGGTGCGCGCGGGCCCGGCCCATCCGCTCACGCAGCAGCTCCGCCATCGGCCGGTGGGCCGCCGACGGGGGTGCGCCGACGACCGGCCCGGGAACCCCCTCGCCCCTCGCGACCTCGACCGCGCGCAGTGCCGCCGCCGGGCTCGGCACGCCGGTCGTGCGCCGCGCGTAGGCGAGGAGGTGGCCGTTCTTCACCGTGAACATGTCGAACACCTCGTGCACCAGCCGCAGCGCCTCGGCGCGCTGCTCCGCCGTGAGCACCGCGGTGTGGAAGAGGTCGTCGGCGTCGATGAGGGCTCCGGTCTCGCGGGCGAGGTGGTAGGGCCCGAAGTACCGCAGCGCGGCACCCGTCCGCGCCGACAGCTGCGCCGCCAGCGGCGCGGTGTGGCCGAAGAACACGTGACCGCAGGTCTCGATCGCCTCCATGACGCCGAAGCGGACGAGCGGGTCCGGCGTCTCCACGCACATCTGGACGAGCCGCGTCGCGTACCGCCGGAACACCTCCGTCTCCGGTGCCGCGTAGTACCAGGCCACGGTGTCCTCGACGCCCCAGCCGAGCAGGCCGTCCAGCCCCAGCTCGGCCCAGTCGTCGAGGAAGAGCGCCGAGTGCGTCTCGTCCTCGAGGGTGTGGTGGTTGATGGCCCGCTCGTACTCCGTCCGGGGCTCGGGGTAACGCAGGAACCAGCGGTTCAGGTCCCGGAAGCCGAGGATGAAGTTGGCGAACAGCGGCGCGAAGACGAACCGCTGCTCCAGCGGCACCGCGTCGCTCTCCATCCACGCGTACAGCGGATGGCGGTCGATGACCGCGCGCCGCGCGGCGATGGCCGCGAGCACCTCCTCCACGTCAGGCCACGCGTCCGGGCCGGAGCCGACCAGGTCTGATCCTCAGCGTTCTGAGCTCCTTCCCCAACGGCCGGAACACCGTCCAGTCGGGCACGGGATCCGCGGGGGCCATGTCCGGCAGGCGGGTCAGCATCGTCCGGAAGAACACGTCGCCCTCCAGCCGCGCCAGCGCCTGGCCCATGCAGCTGTAGGGGCCCACGGTGAAGCCGACGTGCTTGTGCGCGTCGGGCCGCCGCACCAGGAACTCGTCGGGATCGGTGAACACCGCCGGGTCCCGGTTCGCGGCGACGAGGGCCAGCATGACCGTGTCGCCCTCCGGGATCACCTGCCCGCGCAGCGGCACGTCCTCCAGCACCATCCGGCGGATCGTGGACACCGGCCCGTGGAAGCGCATCATCTCGTCGAACGCCGCCGGGAGGCCGGCCGGCCCGCCGTCGACCAGCAGCCGGTGCTGGTCGGGGTGGTCGAACAGCAGCTGGATGCCGTTGGCCAGCAGGTTGGCCGTGGTGTGGTAGCCGACGACGGTGAACATGATCCCCTGCGCCACCACGTCGTCGTCGTCGTAGGGCAGCGGGGTGCCCGGACCCGCCATCACGGCGAACAAGCCGGAGCCCGCACCCCGCCGGGCGGCCGCGACGTAGGGGGCGAGGAAGGCGCCCATCTCCAGCATGCCCTGCTGGGAGCGCCGGAGCTGCTCGAGCTCGGCCATCTCCAGCAGCTGCGAGATCCCGTTGGAGGCGCGGAGCATCAGGTCCATGTCGATCTCCGCGGCGGGGATGCCGAGCAGCCGGCACACCACCGACATCGCGAGCGGGTGGGCGATGTCGTTGACCACGTCGACGGGCCCGGTACCGGCGAGCGCGGTGGTGAGCAGGTCGTCCATGATCGCCCGGATCGCCGGCTGCTGGTCGAGTACCCGGCGCGGGGTGAAGTGCTTCTTCATCACCCGCAGGAACGTCGCGTGCGCGGCGGGATCGTCACGCCCGCCCCACTGCATGAAGATCCGGCGGAGCGGGGCCAGCTCGCGGCGGACCGCGGCCGGGAGCACGTCGACCTTCTTGTGCTCCTCGACGGCGTGGAAGCGGGGATCCCGCAGCGCCGCGCCGACGTCGTCGTAGCGGGTGAGCATCCACGAGCCCAGCTCGGGGCAGTAGTGGACCGGAGCCCGGTCCCGCATCTCGTGCAGGACCGGATGGGGATGCCGGTAGAGATCGGGATCGCGGAGGTCGAACACGGGGTCGGCGAGGTCTGACGACATGGACGGAGGTCCCCTTCCGGTGGCCGATCACACTGAATGTAAGCAAATGACTACGGAGAGACCACCCGGTCCACCCGGATGCACGCGTCCGGACGATGGTCATCACCCGAGAGGCCCCCCGGACACGGGGTGACCGACCGCCCGGATGACGGACGACCGGCTCGTCCCGGGCACGTAGCGTCCCGGGTCGGGGGGGCGCGCCATGCGATGGACCAGGGCAGTGCTTCTCCTGCACGTCATCCGTCTGGCGCGGCGGGCCCCGCGCGACGTGTCCACGCGCTGGGACCGCTACTGGGCCGACATCCGGGACACCGGCGACCATGGGGACGTCCTGTGGGACGCGAGCACCTCCGACGAGGCGCAGCGCTACCTGGACCTGCTGGCCGAGTACGCCGACCCGACCCTCCCGGTGGTCGACGTCGGCTGCGGCAACGGCCGCTTCACCCGCCGGATCGCCACCCGCTTCGACCACACCGTCGGGGTGGACCTCTCGCCCCACGCCGTCGCCCGTGCCGTGCGGGAGACCCCGCCGGGACCTCGTCGGGTCGAGTACCGCAACGCCGACATGACCGAGCCCGGCGCCGGAGCCCGGCTGGCCGCCGAGCTGGGCGCGTGCACGGTGTTCGTCCGGGGCGTGCTGCACGTCATGCCGGCGCCCCAGCGGCGGGCCCTGGCCGCGAACCTGCGGGATCTCGTCGGCGCCCGCGGCACCCTGCTCCTCGCCGAGACCAACCATCCGGGCCCGCTCCTGGGCTACCTGGAGAACCTCGGTGCGGGCCCGCGCGGCCTCCCCCCACCGCTCGCTCGCGCCATCGCCGCCGGACTGCCCCGCCCGCGGCCGTGCGGCGACGCGGAGATCGACGACGCGTTCCCGCCCACGGACTGGGTCCGGGTCTTCACCGACGCGGACGCCCGGATCGCCACCGTCCTGCAGCCCGGCGGCGGCACCGGGACGATCGCCGGGCACGTCGCCGTGCTGCGTCCGCACGGCGACGGACCCCGGTAGCGGCTCCGGTCACCGGTGGGGCAGCTCCACCGTCACGCACAGGCCGAGGCCGGCCCCGGCGTGACCCGCGCGGACGCGTTCCGTACCCCGCCGGAACGGCTCGGCCGGCGTCGACACCACGTGGGGCGCGCCGTCCCGCGTCAGGCCGCCGCGATGCCGGCGAGCCTCAGGTAGGCGTCGCCGATCCGCCGGGCGAGCGTCGCGAGCTGCCGCGGGTCGTCCGCGACGACCTCCGCCGCCCGGGCGACGATGCCGGTCACGGCACGGGAGAGGTCGGCCGGTGGCAGGGCGGGATCGGCGAGCCCCTCCGCCGTCAACCGCTCGACGAACCGGGTGTTGCGCCGCTCGGCACGGGCGAGGATCTCGTCGCGCAGCGTCCGCACGCCCGGGTCGGCGAGGGCCTGGTGGGCGATCACCGTCAGCATCCCGTGGTGGCGGGCCCACGCGGCGAGGTAGCCGGCCACCGCCTCACGAGCCGTGCGCTCGGGGGAGCTGGTGTCGGCCCGTTCCTGCAGCCACAGGAACTCACGGCGCACCCGGTCGGCGACGGCGCGGAAGACGTCGTCCTTGGAGGCGAAGTACGCGTAGACGGTCGGGCGGGTCACCCCGGCCTCGGCGGCGAGGACGGCGATCGTGGTGCCGTCGTAGCCGTGTGCGCAGAAGGCCGCCTCGGCGACGTCGAGCAGCCGGTCGCGCTTGTCCTCCGCGCTCAGCGTCCGGCCGCCTAAACTTGACACTGATGTAAAGTAGCACGCATGGCGCTTCCACCGGTCGATCGACGGACCCTGCGCGCGGCGTACGACCGCGCCCTCGCCGAGGAGCCCGACGAGCTCGCCCAGCTCGACCGCACCACGCGCTACACCACCGCGGAGAGCCACGACCGCTCGCTGCGGATCGCCGGTGGGTTCGGCGCGCTCGGCGTCGCGCGGCAGGAGCCGGTGGCGGCGTTGCTGGACAACTCGCTCGACGCCGCGCACGTCTGGTCCGGCCTCGGGCTCGGCGGGATGGTCGAGGTGCCCGTCAACACCGCCTACAAGGGGTCGTTCCTTGCCCACGTGCTCAACGACTCGGCGGCCTCGACGCTCGTGGTCGACGACGCCTACGTGGAGCGCGTCGCGCGCATCGCCGGCGACCTCACCGCGCTGCGGACGCTGGTGGTGCGCGGCGACCCGGCGGCGGCCGACGGGATGGGAGATCGACCGGGCCTGCGCGTCGTCGCGTTCGACGAGCTGACGACGGCCGCCCCGGCCCCGGTGGCGCCGGTCGACGCGGGCGAGCTGATGGCCTACATGTACACGTCCGGCACGACGGGGCTGTCGAAGGGCGTGCTGATCACCCACGCCCACGCCTACACCTACGGCTCGCGGGAGGACCAGGAGCGACCGCGGCGCGGCGACCGACTGCTGGTCACGCTGCCGATGTTCCACCTCACCGGCCTCTGGTACGGCATCTACCAGGGGATCATCCACCGCTGCCCGGTGGTGCTGGAGCCCGCGTTCTCGGTCAGCGGTTTCTGGCCGACGATCCGCGAGCACGGCATCACCGTCACCGTCATGCTCGGGGCGATGGCCGAGCTGCTGCAGCAGGTCGCCCCCTCGCCCGACGACGGGGACAACCCGCTCGAGCTCGCGGTGATGGCCCCGCTGGCCAGTGACGTCGCCCGGTTCCGGGAGCGGTTCGGCATCGACCTGGCCGCCGTCTACGGGATGAGCGAGATCGGCGCCGTGATGAACGGGCCGCCGGAGACCGTGGTCGGCGGGGAGTGCGGGTTCGCGCGCGAGGGCTACGAGCTGCGGCTCGTCGACGGGGCGGGGGCGGACGTGGCGACCGGCACCGTCGGCGAACTGTGGGTGCGGCCCGAGGACCCGCGGCTGGTGATGCGCGGCTACCACGGGCAGCCGGAGAAGACGGCCGAGGTGCTGGTCGACGGCTGGGTGCACACCGGCGACGCCTTCCGCCGCGACGCCGAGGGCCGCTTCTTCTTCTCCGACCGCATGAAGGACGCGCTGCGCCGCCGAGGCGAGAACGTCTCCAGCTTCGAGGTGGAGCGCGTGATCAACGAGCACCCCGACGTCTACGAGAGCGCGGTGGTCGCCGTGCCGTCGGCGCTGACCGAGGACGACATCAAGGCCGTCGTGGTGCCGCGGGAGGGCGCCGCGATCGACCCGCGGGAGCTCATCGGGTTCCTGATCGACCGGCTGCCCTACTTCATGGTGCCGCGCTACCTGGACGTCGCCGCCGAGCTGCCGAAGACGCCCACCCAGAAGGTGCACAAGCACGTGCTGCGCGACTCCGGGCCCACGGGCTGGGACCGCGAGGCGGCCGGCATCGTGGTCCGCCGGGGCACGCGGTGAAGCTGCTGGTGGCCAACCGCGGGGAGATCGCGGTGCGCATCCTCGACACCGCCGCGGTGCTGGGGATCCCGACCGTCGCCGTGCATCCCGACGACGACGACGCCTGCCTGCACGTCACGCGCGCCGACGAGGCCGTCCGGCTGCCCGGCACCGGCGCGGCGGCCTACCTCGACGTCGCCGAGGTCGTGGGGGCGGCGGTCAGGACCGGCTGCGACGCGCTGCACCCCGGCTACGGGTTCCTCTCGGAGAACCCGGCGCTCGCCGAGGCCTGCGCCGAGCACGGCATCACGTTCGTCGGCCCGTCGGCGGACGCGCTCCGGCTGTTCGGGGACAAGTCCGCGGCCCGCGCGCGGGCCGCGGAGGTGAACATCCCCGTGCTGCACGGCACCGACGGCCCCACGGACCCGGCCACCGCGCGCGCGTTCATGGCGGAACACGGCCCGGTCATGGTGAAGGCCCTCGCCGGTGGGGGTGGGCGCGGCATGCGCCCGGTGACCAGCCCCGACGCGCTCGACGACGCGCTGCGCGCCTGCACGTCCGAGGCGCTGGCCGCGTTCGGCGACGGCGCGGTGTACGTGGAGCGGTACCTGCCCGGGGCCCGGCACGTCGAGGTGCAGGTCGTCGGCGACGGCGAGCGCACGGTGGCGCTGGGCGACCGCGACTGCAGCGCGCAGCGACGCCGCCAGAAGCTCGTGGAGATCGCCCCGGCGCCCGACCTCCCCGACCGCGCCCGCCTGCACGACATGGCCGTGCGGCTGGTCGGGGCGTACTCGGGGCTCGCCACCGTCGAGTTCCTGGTGGCCGGTGCCGACGTCGCGTTCCTGGAGGTCAACCCGCGGATCCAGGTGGAGCACACCGTCACCGAGGAGGTCACGGGCCTGGACCTGGTGGAGATCGCCCTGCGCGTCGCGGGCGGCGGACCGCTCGGGATCGACGGGCCGCCCGTGAGCACCGGAACGGCCGTGCAGGTGCGGGTCAACACCGAGACCGTCGACGCCGACGGCACGGTCGTGCCCCAGGCCGGCACGCTCACCCGCTTCGCCCCGCCGACGGGCCGGGGCGTCCGCGTCGACACCCACGGCTACGCCGGCTACGCGATCAGCCCGCGCTACGACCCGTTGCTGGCCAAGGTGATCACGACGGGCCCCGACCTCGCGACGGCGGCGAGACGGGCCGGCCGGGCCCTGACCGACCTCGTGGTCGAGGGCGTCGCGACCAACACCGGCCTCCTGCAAGCGCTGCTGGCGCGACCGGAGCTGGGCGGACTGGACACCGGCTTCGTCGACGCGCACCTCGCCGAGTTGGGAGGGCCCCCGCCACGTCGGGAAAGCCACGTTCAGGTCACCCGGCGACAGCACAGTGGCTTTGCTGGCACAGCCGGGGGCGCCCCCGAACCCGCCGCCGGGGAAGCCGTGGCCGTACCCAGCCCGCAGCACGCCGTCGTCGTCGCCGTCCCCGTCGCGGTGGGCGACATCGTCGCCGCGGGCACCGAGCTGGTCGTCGTCGAGGCCATGAAGATGCAGCACGCCGTGCGCAGCGGGCACGCCGGGGTCGTCGCGGCGCTGCCCGTCGCCGTCGGGGAGTCGGTGGCGCCCGGCACTCCCCTGGTGTGGCTGCGCGACTCCGCGGCGGCGCGGGAGCTGGCGCCCGAGGACACGGCCCCCGATCCCGACCACATCCGGGCCGATCTCGCCGAGACCGTCGAGCGCCACCGCGTCGGCCTCGACGAGGCCCGCCCCGAGGTGGTGGAGCGCGCCCACGCCAGGGGCCGCCGCACCATCCGCGAGAACCTCGCCGACCTGCTCGACCCCGGCAGCCTGGTGGAGTACGGCGCGTTGACGATCGCCGCGCAGCGCAGCCGGCGCAGCGTCGAGGACCTCATCGCCCGCACCCCCGCGGACGGGCTCGTCACCGGCACCGGCACCGTCGGGGGGCAGCCGGTGGCGGTGCTGGCCTACGACTACTCGGTGCTGGCGGGCACGCAGGGCATCCACAACCACCGGAAGACCGACCGGCTCTACACGCTCGCCCTCCGCGAGAAGCTGCCCCTCGTCGTGTTCGCCGAGGGCGGCGGCGGGCGCCCCGGCGACACCGACACCTCGGCCGTCGCCCAGCTCGACGTGCCGTCGTTCCGGCTCGCCGCGCAGCTGGGCGGCACCGTCCCGACGATCGCCGTGGTCTCGGGCTTCTGCTTCGCGGGCAACGCCGCGCTCGCGGGCGCCTGCGACACGATCATCGCGACCGAGGGCAGCAGCCTGGGCATGGGCGGCCCGGCCATGATCGAGGGCGGCGGGCTCGGCGTGGTCGCACCCGGTGACGTCGGCCCGATGGACGTGCAGTGGGCCAACGGCGTGGTCGACGTCCTGGTGGCCGACGACGCCGCCGCGGTCGACGCGACGCGGCGCCACCTCGCGTTCTTCGCCGGGGCGACCGGCACCCGCGAGCACGCCGACCAGCGCCTCCTGCGCCATCTCGTGCCGGAGGACCGGCTGCGCTCCTACGCCGTGCGGCCGGTGATCGAGACGCTCGTCGACACCGGCTCGGTGCTGGAGCTGCGCGCCGGGTTCGGCGCCGGGATCGTCACGGCGCTGGCCCGGCTCGACGGGCGACCCGTCGCGGTCCTCGCCAACAACCCGGAGCACCTGGGCGGGGCGATCGACGGTGACGCCGCCGACAAGGCCACCCGCTTCCTGCAGCTCTGCGAGTCCTGGGGGCTCCCGGTCGTCTCGCTGTGCGACACACCGGGGTTCATGGTCGGGCCCGACGCCGAGCGCACCGCCACCGTCCGCCGGTTCGGCGCGATGTTCCTCGCGGGCGCCCGGCTGACGGTGCCGCTGGTCACCGTCGTGCTGCGCAAGGGCTACGGGCTGGGCGCCATGGCGATGGCCGGCGGCGACCTCAAGGCCCCGGCGCTCACGGTCGCCTGGCCGTCGGGCGAGTTCGGCGGCATGGGCCTGGAGGGGGCCGTCCGGCTGGGCTACCGCAAGGAGCTCGACGCGATCGCGGACCCGGACGCGCGGCGTGCCCGCTACGACGAGCTCATCGCGAGCTACTACGAGCGGGGCAAGGCCCTCAGCGTCGCGTCGGTGTTCGAGGTCGACGACGTGATCGACCCGGCCGACACCCGCTCGGTGCTCCGGCGGGTGCTGGGCCGGCGGGACGGCCGGCCGACGGTCCCACCGGTGAGGAACTCGCGCGGCGTGGACGGGGAGAGGACGGCCGCGTGGGACCGTTCACCCGATTGACGCGGTGGCCGACGCCCCGGATCCTCCGGTGCGGTCCGCGGGAACCCGTTCGTGAGCACCGAGGACCTCGACGCGACGCCCGAGAGGCTCGCCCGCGCCGTCGGGTGACGACCCGGCTGGCATCCGCCGACGGGGCGAGACGGGCCCCGCGGCACCGGTAGGATCCCTGGGGTGACAGCAGCGCTGAGGCTGTGTCTGCTCGGCCCGCTCACCGTGGAGGGCGCGCTGCGGGCGCCGCTGCCGCAGGGGAAGGCCCGGCGGGTGCTCGTGGTGCTCGCCGAGCGCCGCGGTGAGTTCGTCACCGTGCACGCCCTCATCGACGCGCTGTGGGAGGGCGAGCCCCCCGAGCGCGCCGACCGCAACGTCGCCGCGCTGGTCAGCAGGTTGCGGCGGGCGCTGGGCCGCGACCTCATCGACGGTTCGCCGGTCGGGTACCGCCTCGACCCCGGGGTGGATGTCGACCTGCACGAGGCGATCGAGCTGGTCCAGACCGCCGAGTTCGAGCTGGCCCACGGACATCCGGCGCTCGCCTCCACCAGTGGCGAGCAGGCGGCCAAGCTCCTGGACGCCGACATCGCACTGGCCGACGAGCGGGACGGCGAGTGGGTGCGGGCGCTGCGCGAACGCGTGCGGATCCTGCTCCGCCGCGCCCGGATCGTGTGGAGCGCCGCCGCGCTGGAGCTGGGTGCGAACGACACGGCCGTGCAGGTCGGGTCCGCCGCCCTGCAGCACGACCCCTTCGACGAGGACGCCTGCCGCACGGTGATGCTCGCCCACCACCGGGCCGGACGCCCCGGCGCCGCGCTGCTGGCCTACCGTGCGTTGCACGAGACGCTCGTCGAACACCTGGGCATCGATCCCTCGCCCGCCACGCAGGCCCTGCACCTCGCGGTGCTCCGCTCCGAGCAGACGGACGGGCCCGGCCCGGCCGCGCCGGCCGGGCATCCGATCGGGCGGGTGGTGGGCCGCGACGCCGAGCTCGCCCGGTTGCGGCAGGTGTGGGCAGGCGCCGCAGCGGGCACGCCGGCGCTGACGGTGGTCACAGGCGAGGCGGGCATCGGCAAGAGCGCGCTGGTCGAGGCGTTCGTCGACGAGCCGCGGCGGACCGGTGCCATGGTCGTGCGGGTGACGTGCTTCGAGGCCGAGCGGTCGCTCTACCTGCAGCCGCTCGTCGAGGCCGTGCGCTCCGTCGTGCAACGGACCGCCGCCCCGGAGGTGCGCGAGCTCACCGCGGCGCGGCTCGGCACCCTCACCGAGCTGCTCCCCGAGCTGGCCGACGTGGTCGGCCCGGTCGCCTACGAGCGCGCCGGCCCGGAGGTGGAGCACCGCCGCAGCCTCGACGCCGTGGCCGAGTTCGTGGCGCGGGCCGGCGCCCAGCGGCCGCTGCTGCTGGTCGTGGAGGACATGCAGCATGCCGGGCAGTCCACCGTGGAGGCCCTGCACGTCATCACCGGGCACTGGGCGGGCAGCCGGTGCATGGTCGTGCTCACCGAACGCACGTCCGAGGACGACGCCGTCACCGCCCCGCTGCGCGACGCCGGGTCGCTGATCGAGCTCGGTCCGCTCTCGCCCGCCGACGTGGCGACGCTCGTCGAACGCTCCGGGCTGGCGTACGACCCGCAGCGGATCTGGTCGTGGACGGGTGGCTCGCCGCTGTTCCTCACCGAGGTGCTCGGCCATCCCGTCCGCGGCTCCGACCCGGCCACTCCGGCCATCCCGCACTCCCTGCACGACGCCGTCGCCGCGCGCATCTCCCACGCGGGGCAGGCGGTGACCCGGTTGCTCTCCCAGGGGGCCGTGCTCGGCACCACGTTCTCGCTCGACGACGTGGCGGTGCTGAGCGGCGTCGACGTCGAGGACGGCGCCGCCCAGGCGGAACGGGCGATCCGGGCCGGGCTGCTGCTGGCGCAGGGCGACAGCTTCCGGTTCGCCAACGACATCGTGCGCCAGGTCGCCTACGAGTCCGTCGCGGAGCCCGTCCGGGTCAGCCGGCACCGGCGAGCCGCCCGGCTCTTCGAGGACCGCCCGGAGGCCGCGGCCCAGCACCTCGCGGCGGCCGGGGACCCGCGGGGGGCCGCCACCGCCTGGCTCGCCGCGGCCGACGCCGCGCACCTCTCGTTCGCCCACACCGACGCGGAGCGCCTGCTCGACCTCGCGCTGGAACAGGCCGTCCTGGGCGGCGACGGCCCGCAGACCGTCTCGGCGTACCTCCGCCGCGGCCAGGTGCGGTGCGACCTCGGCCGGCACGCGTGCGCCCGTGAGGACCACGAGCGCGCGCTCGCCCTGGCGCGCGAGCTCGGTGACCTGACGCTGGAGGCGAGCGCGCTCGAACAGCTCGGCTGGACGGCGTTGTACGCACGCGACGCGCTCGTCGCGGTGGACCTCGCCGAACAGGCCACCCACCTGGCCGAGTCCGCGGCCGCCGCCCCGGGGGCCCTGCCCAGCGCCACCCTGCTGCTCGGGCGGGTCCGGCACTGGGACGGCGACTACGCGGGTGCCGAGGCGGCCTACGACCGGGTACTGGCGGCCGGTCCGGCCGACACCACCACCGCGCTCGCGCTGGCCTACCGCGGCGCCCTGCTGCAGCACCAGGACCGCTTCGCGGAGGCCCAGAGCGTGCTGGCCCGGGCCACCGTGCTCTGCCGCCGCACCGGCGAGTTCCGGCCCCTGCTGCAGACCCTGTTCTTCACCGCACTCGCGCGCGGGGACACCGGTGACTTCGCCGGGGCGCTGCGCTCGCTCGACAACGCCCGCCGGCTCGTGGACGCCGAGAACCTCGGCTTCTACCGCGCCGGCATCGAGACCACCACGTCGTGGATGTGGCAGGAGCTGGGGCAGGTCGGGCGCGCGCGCGAGCACGCCGTCCGGGCCGTGGAGCTGGCCCATCGCGGCGGCGGCGCGCTGGAGCTGGAGCAGGAGCTCCACGCCCTGCTCGCGGTGGCCGACTGCGATCTCATGCTCGGGCGCCCCGACGACGCGGCCGTCGCCGTCGAGACGGCCGGCCCCATGCTGGAGCGGTCGCTGCCGTTCCGGCCGCGAGCGGCCATGCGGTTCCTGGAGATGCGCGCCCGCTGGGACGCCTCCCACGCCGAGCGCCTGCTGGTCCAGGCGCGGCGGTACTCCTCACCCAAGTACGAGGCGCTCGCGATGGCCCATCTCGGCCGGCCGCAGGAGGCGGCCAGGCTGGCGACGACGACGCGGTCGGACCTGCTCGTCGCCCAGCTCGGGGAGCCCGCGCAGCGCAGCGCGGCGCGGGACCGGATCGCGGGCGCGCTGCCGTCCGAGCTGCGCCCGGCGTTCACCGCGTCGGGTCGCCTGAGCATCCCCGTCCCCCGGACGCGGTGAGGCGCCCGGATCGGGGACCTGCTCAGACCGGGGACCTGCTCAGCCCTCCACGTCCCCACGGACGCGGTGGAACTCCGCCAGCCACGCCGCGCGGTCGGTGAACGACCGGCCCGACGGGGTCGTACCGCCCGACGGGATCACGTCGACGCGGAACGGCTCGGACGACCACGCGTCCACGGTGGCCCTCAGCTCGGTGCCGGACGGCAGGTGCAGGTGGGTGCAGCCGGCCGGGCCGCCCGCCTCGCCGCCGGTGAGGTCCTCGATCCGCTCGGGGCCCTGCAGCACCGCCCAGTGCGACCCGGACTCCCGGGCCCGGGCCACGGCGGCGGCGCGGTCCCGGCGCACCTGGCCGGCGATCAGGTCACGTTCCCGCATCCCGCAGGCCACGGCCACCAGCAGCTCACCGGGCGCCCCGCCGGGTACCCGGATCCGGAGCTCGTCCAGCAGGTGCTCCGGCGCGTTCATCGCCGCGACCAGGTCGTCGAGACCCGCCCCGCGCCGCCCGAGCTCGGCCGCGACCGCGCCGATCACCTCCACCGCCCCGGCGTAGGCGGACGGGTCGGTGATCAGGGCGGGGAACAGCGACTCGCCCGCCGACCGCCATCGTCTCCTGGCCCCGGCCACCTCCGGCGACGCCACGGGTGTGTCCATGCCGGTACCTCCCTCGTCCATACTCAGTCGACCTGTCCGATCCGTACCGCGGCCCGCCGAGGAGAAGCGATGCCCAGCTCCGTCCGGCCGGAGCCGGTTCCCGATCCGGGCACCGCCGGCGCCTGGGAGGGCGTCGTGGAGTCCATCGGCCCGAAGGTGCACGCCCTGCGGCGCGAGCGCGGCATGACGCTGCAGCAGCTCGCCCACCTCGCCGACGTGTCCACGGCGGCCGTGCACAAGGTGGAGCGCGGTGACATGGTCCCCACCATCACCACGCTGCTCAAGATCGCCGGAGCGCTCGACGCGCCCATCCGCCACTTCGTCGAGGACGCCGAACCGGGGCCGGGTGCGGTCCACACCCGTTTCGCCGGAGCGACCGCGGGCGGGCCCGTGCCCGTCACCGGCAGCGGCGACGCGTTCCGGACGAGCGGCACCGCCACCCGGGTGGCCCCCGGTGACGAGCGGGCCGGGCTGCGACGGCCGGGCGAGACGCTGCTCGTGGTCCTGTCCGGCCGGATCGACGTGGAGATCGGCGGCGAGCCGTACGCCGTCACCGCGGGCGAGGCGCTGCACTTCCGCACCGACCTCGACCACAGCAGCGCCAACCGCGGCGACGAGCCCGCCGAGGTGGTGTGGGTGACCGTCACCGACGACTGACCGGTCGACGACGACCGCCGGGGGCTCACCGGCGGGCACCCCCGTCCACCACCGCGCGCGCGGCCGCCACCAGCGCCAGCTCGGCCTTCTCGAAGCCCGCGGCCCGCTGCTCGGCCTGCGCGGCCAGATCCCTCAGCTGCGCCCGCAGGGTGGTCGTCATCCGCTCCAGCGCGGCCGGCGCGGCTCCGCCCTCCGCCTGCCGGGACGCGACGATGGCGCGCGGGTCCAGGACGGCCGAGAGGTCGGTGCCGGCGAGCCCCCAGGACCGTCCGGTGTGCGCGAGCGCCGCTGCGTCGACCATCTCCCCGGTGATGCCACCGCCCGGGATGCCGAGCCGCGCCGCCTCCCGGACGGTGTTGCCGACCACCACGTAGGCGGTGCGGTAGTCGACGTCCACCAGCTGCACCAGGTGCTCGGCGAGGTCCGTGGCCTGGGTGTAGCCGCGGTCGAGCTCCTGGCGCATCCGCTCGGGGTTGACCCGCAGCGTGCGCACGACCCCGCCCATCAACCGCGTGATCCGCAGGCTCAGGTCCAGCGCCCGCGGCACCTCGCCGTAGGCGAAGATCAGGTTGTCGCTGCGGGCCGACGGGCTCTTCGTCACGGCGAGGAAGCCCGTGAGCCGCCCGATCACGACGCCGGAGGCGCCGCGCACGATCGACAGCGCGTAGGGGTTGCGCTTCTGCGGCATGAGGATGCTGGAGCGGCTGTAGGCGTCGGCCAGGTCGACGAAGTCGAACTCGCTGGAGGAGAAGATCTCCAGGTCCTCCGCGAGCTTGGAGAAGTTCGACAGCAGGCTGGCCACCGTCGCCAGGATGTGGATCAGGCCGTCCACCTGCCACATCGCGTCGCGGGTGTGCGGGATGACGCCGTCGAAACCGAGGACGGCGGCGATCGGGTCGCGGTCCTCCAGCAGGCGGGTGCCGTTGACGCACCCGGCGCCCCCGGGGCTCTGGTTGAGCACGTCGAGCTCGTCGAGCAGCCTGCGCGCGTCCCGGACCGTCGAGTAGACGAACGACAGCAGGTAGTGGCCGAACGTCGACGGCTGCGCCTGCTGCAGGTAGGTCTGGTCGGGCAGCAGCGTGCCGGCGTGCTCCTCGGCCCGGGCCACGGTGTCCAGGGCGGTGGCGACGGCCTCGGTGACCAGCTCGGTGAGCTGACGGCGCAGGTGCAGCCGCAGCGCGACCCGGGCCGCCTCCCGGCGCGGCCGCCCGGCGTGCAGCCAGCCGGCGACGTCCCCGATCCGGGCGACGAAGAACCGCTCGCGGGAGTTGTAGGGCTCGCCGAACTCCGGGTCGTACGGGAAGTCCTCGGCGGGGATCCCGGTGACCTCCAGCAGCAGGGCGAGCAGCGCGCGCTCGGCGTCGGGGGGCACGATGGCGCGCCGGGCCAGGTCGAGCACGTGGGCCAGGTCGGCGAGGTTGAGACCGCGGTGCAGGAAGCTCGCGTCCGCGTTCTCGATCGCGAATCCGGACTCCACGAGCTCGGGCGCCGGCCCGGTCTGGGGGAACCCCTCCGGCCGGGTGCGGCGCGCTGGTCATCTCTCTCCTGTCGTCCCGGACCCGACGGTCCGACCGTGCTCGGCGGCGCGGGACGCCAACCCCTGGACCGCCGGCACCACGCCGCCGGTGTGCCACCACACGACCGGTCGGCGGCCGCGGCTCGCCCGGTCCGCCGCCACGGTGAACGCCTCCGCGCCGTAGGTGGTGTCGAGCAGGAACCCGTCCGTCCACAGCGCCGTGCGGGCCCGGTCCTCCTCCCGGGCCGTGGCGCGGCCGAAGCCCGGTCCGCGGGCGTCGACCAGCTCGAAGCGCTCCTCCGACGGCCGCGCCGTGCCGCGCAGCGCGGCGCACTCGCCGGCCAGGGCCAACACGGTGGCGCGGACCTCCGCCGGCGGGCGGCTCACCGAGACCCCGACGACCGGCACGTCGAGACCCCAGGCCGTCAGGCCCGCGAGCAGGCCCGCGCAGCTGCCGCCGGAGCCGACGGACAGCACGATCGCGGACGGGCGCCCGTCGTCGCCCAGGGCGGCGAGCTGGACGGCGAGCTCGGTGGCGGCGTCGAAGAAGCCCAGTGCGCCCAGGGCGGTCGAGCCGCCGCGCGGCACGGCGAAGGCCTGCCGGCCCGCGACCGTCAGCTCCGCGGCGCGCTCGGCCACCAGCACGTCCACCTCGGCCCGGTCGGTGCCGCCGGTGGGCCGCACCACCGCGCCCGCGGCCTCGGCGAGGGCGACGTTGGGGGCCCCCGCCGGGTCACCCCAGATCACGAGCTCGCAGTCGAGCCCCGCGGCCCGGGCCGCCATCGCGGCGGCGGCCACGAAGTTCGACCCCGGTCCCCCGCCGGTGACGAGGACCTCGGCGCCCTGCTGCACGGCCGCCCCCACCAGGTACTCCAGGGGACGGGCCTTGTTGCCCGCGACCCCGAACCCGATCAGGTCGTCGCGCTTGACCAGCAGCGGCCCGCACCCGAGCGCGACCTCCAGCCGGCGTGCCCGCACGAGCGGCGTGGGCAGCACGGCCAGCGGGAACCGCGGCGGTATGCGGCTCATCGCTCGTCCGCCCGGGCCGAGCGGGCGCGGGCCACCACGGTGTCGACCATGGCCGCGGCGCCGTCGACGGCCGCGCCGGTGCCCCAGGCGCGGACCTCCTGCGCCGTGGCCAGACCCCGGCCGACCAGGCCTGCGGCGAGGTCCGTGCCGTCCTCGCGGAGCACCTCGTGCATCACCTGCTGGGCGCGGTGCTTGCCGAGGCGGCCCGCGAGCCCGGCGAGGACCCGTTCCGAGCCGAGACCGCCGAAGCGGTCGAGGGTGGCCGCCATCGCCTCGGGGTGCACCTCCAGCCCGGCGAGCAGGCCGCGTGCGAGGTGCAGCGCGGCCGCGGTGAGCTGGCAGATCTCGGGCAGCGCGATCCACTCGGCCTTCCACGCCCGGCCGTCGCGCTCGTGCCCGGCGACCATACCCTCCAGCAGCACCGCCGACGACGAGCGCGCGAGCCGGGCCAGCGTGTCGAGGTGCTCGCCGATCTCGGGGTTGCGCTTGTGGGGCATGGTGATGCTGCTGACCGCGCCGGCCGCCGCGGGCTCGGTCAGCTCGCCGATCTCGGGCCGGGCCAGCTCGTAGACCTCGACGCCGATGCGGGCCAGCGTGCCGCAGACCATCGCGAGCACGCCCCCGAACTCGGCGATCCGGTCCCGCGAGGTGAGCCACGAGATCCCGGGGTCGGCCAGCCCCACCCCGGCGCAGAACCGGCGGCGCAGCTCGGGGCCGTCGGCCCCGAAGAACGCCAGCGCTCCCACCGCCCCGGCGAGCTGGCCGACGCCCCAGCGCTCGCGGCCCCCGGCCAGCCGGTCGAGGTGGCGGCGCACCTCGTCGGCCCAGGAGGCGACCTTGAACCCGAACGTGACCGGCGAGCCGGGCTGGCCGTGCGTCCGCCCGGCCATCACCGTGTCGCGGTGCTCCGTCGCCAACCCGAGCAGCAGGTCCTCGACCGCGAGCAGGTCCCGGTGCACGATCGCACCGACGTCGCGCAGCACCGTGCCGAACCAGGTGTCGGTGACGTCCTGCACCGTCGCCCCGACGTAGACGTGCTCGCGGACGTCCGGCGGCAGCACCTGCTGGAGCCCGCGGATCAGGCCGAGCGTGGAGTGCGAGGTCAGGCGCGTCTGCTCGGCGACGAACCCGAGGTCCAACGCCTCCACGCGGGCACCGGCCGCGATGGCCTCCGCCGCGGCGGGCGGGACGATCCCGAGCGCGGCCTGCGCGCGGGCGAGGGCCACGAGGATGTCGAGCCAGGACTGGACCATCGCCGGCTCGTCGAAGATCGCGTCCGTCTCCGGGGTGCCCCACAGGTGCGCGTAGAGCGTCGAGGAGCTCAGCCGGGTGCCCACGCCGGCCCCTCCCGCTCGACGAGCCGGTGCAGCGCCTGGCGCACGTGCTCCAAGGACGAGCCCCACGGCACCGACACCCACCCGTCCCCGTGCTCGATGTGCTCCTCCTGCAGGCAGCACTTCGTCAGCGTCGGGTGGGCCGGCCGGCTGCTCCCGACGGCGCGTCGGGGACAGAAGTCCACGGTGGGGGGTTCGTCACCGTAGAACCAGCGGTGGATCTGCAGCGAGCGCGTGCAGCCCAGCAGTGTCCAGTCGGCCCGCTCGGGGTGCTCGTCGAGGTAGGACACGCGGGCCCCGGGCACCTCGCCCCCGGACCCCCGGCACGGCAGCAGGTAGTGCTGCGACGGCAGCCGCTCCGCCAGCTCGCCGAGCCGCGCGAGGTCGGCCACGATCTCCACCGGGGGCAGGTCCTCCGTGACGGCGACGACGCGGCGCGCCTGGTCGGCGAGCTTGGCCGGCTCCGGCGGCACGACCTCGCGCACGACGATCCGCAGCGGCCGGGGCTCGACGATGACGTTGACGTGCGCGTAGCGGCCCTCCACGACCACGGCGCGCGCCCCGGGCGCACGGTCGGCCGCCACCGCGGCCAGCACCGAGGGGATCCCCGTGTCGGCGCCGGGCTCGACGACGTAGGCGCACTCGTCCGGACCGGCGATCAGCTCGACGTCGGTCACCGGCGAGAACAGCGGCACGTCGGACTCGCGCGTGATCCGCAGCAGCGCGGTCGGCCCGGGGACGTCCGGATCCCGGCGGGCGACGAGGAAACGGGTGCGCCGGTAGGCGTCACGACCGAGCAGGTGGGCCCGCAGCGACGCCGCGTCGAGCCCGACGCCGGGAGGGATCGTCGCGACGGCCACGCCGCGGTAGCGCAGCGGCACGAAGTTCGGCCCGTACGTCGGGGCGGTCATGCCGTGTCCGCGCCCGCTGCCCGTGGGGGCGCCGCGGTGTCCGAGCGCAGGCCCAGCCGGAGCGTCTCGACCGACAGCACGTCGGCCGGGGCCACGTTGCCGAGGTTGACGGCCGCGCCGAAACGGCGGATGAACCACGCCTGCTGGCTCGCCCGGGGCGCCTCGAACACGACCCGCTCCACCCCGACGGCCGCGACCACGGCCTCCACCACGTCCGGGCGCACCCGGCCCTGGTCGTCGAACGTGCCGACGGTGCCGCTCTGCCGTCCCTCGGTGACCACCAGCGTCGCGCCGGCGTCGAGATCGGCGCGGCACTCGGCGGGCCACCACCGTGCGGCGTGCTGCTCCCCCGGCGCCTTCGAGCCGACCTCGGCGAGCACGGTGAAGTCCCGGGCCGCCCGCTCGATGAGCGCCCGCTTCTCGGCGGGGGTCATCGCGACGGTCCCGTTGGACACCTCGACGCGGTCGAAGCCGGCGTCGCGGGCCCAGGCGAGACACTCGGTCGCGCGCCCCTGCGACCAGGCGATCTCCAGGAGCGTGCCGCCCAGGCACACGTCGATGCCGTGGGCCGCGAGCAGCGTCATCTTCTCCGCCAGGGCGGCGTCGACGTAGGCGGTGCCCCAGCCGACCTTCCAGATGTCGACATGGGCGGCGGCCCCCCGGAGCAGGTCCGCCACGGCGGCGGGCCCCGCACCCGGATCGAGCACGTGGGTCAGGCCCGCCGTGCGCGGTTTCGGGTCGCGGGCGGGAAGGTCCAGGAAGTCAACCGGCACGGGCCCACCCTAGTTCCGATGATGAAGATTCTTCTACTATAGGAAACATGCCGCGCCGGTATCAGCTCCGCACGAGATCGAGGACCACCCCGCCGAGCCCGGCCGGCGGCGCTCCGACCGCCCCCCGTCCGACGATGTCCACCGCCAGCGCGAACGCCCACGCCGCCCGGTCGGGGAACGTCCAGTCGTGACGGTCGGCGAACGTCATCCAGTCGCGCGGGCCGAGCACCGGTTCCGTCGAGTAGTCGAGCTCGTGCCACGTCACCGCGAGCTCGATGAGCCCCAGCAGCGCGTCGGGGTCGGTGTCGACCGCCAGCAGGCGGTCGTGGTGCGCGCGGAACCCCGTGGCACCGCACTCACCTCCGCAGGAGATCAGGGTGGGTACGGGGGCGACGGTCGTCATCGACGGCTCCCTCGGGTCGGACGGCGGGCAGGACACGGTGCCCGCCGCGGGGCGGCGCACTGTGATGCGCGGCACTATGACGCACCCCGGTTGCACCGGCGTTGCACCGTACGGCCCACCCGTCCGTCGAGCCCGCACCACCCGAGGAGTGATCAGCCGTGACCGAACGCAGCGTGTCCGCCTGCTGGACCGGAGGGCTCAGCGCGACGGTGGACGCCAACGGCTTCCGCGTGGTCGCCGACGAGCCGGAGTCGGTCGGCGGCACCGGCACGGGGCCCCAGCCGACGGAGCTCCTGCTCGCCTCGGTCGCGTCCTGCTTCACGCTCGCGCTCGCCCACACCGCGGCGAAGCGCGACGTGCCGCTCGCGGGCCTGCGCGTGGACGTCACCGGGCACTACGACGGGCCGCGCTTCGACGCGTTCCGCATCGCGGTCCGGACGGAGACCCCGCGGGGCGCGGAGCTCGACGAGCTGATGACCGCCGCCCAGCGGGTCTGCTACGTGACCCGCACCCTGGCGTCACCGCCCGAGATCGAGTTCGTCGTCGACCACGGCTGAGTCGTCGACCACCGCTGAGTCGTCGGCCACGGCTGAGTCGTCGGCCACGGCTGAGTCGTCGACCACGGCTGAGTCGTCGACCACGGCTGAGCGCGCCCGGGCCGCCACCGTCCGCAGCGGCAGGCCCAGTGCGGCCGCCGCGCGGGCGACGTCGTCGTGCTCGGGCTTGGCCCCCCAGGGACCGTGCTTGACGCGCACCGCGTGCCCGTCGACGTCGACGGTGGAGCTGCGCCGGGCGAGCGCGAGCCGGTCCACCGGGTGTCGGCGCAGCCCGAGGCTGCCGGTCTCGCGCAGCACGAGGGCCTCGAGCGCGGCGGCGTGCTCGGGCGCCGCCAGCACCGTGACGACGTGGCCGGGCCGCGACTTCTTCATCACCACCGGGGTGATCCAGGCGTCCGCCGCCCCGGCCGCCAGCGCCCGCTCGACGACGTAGCCGAGCACCTCGCCGGGCACGTCGTCGACGGTGGTCTCCAGCAGCGTCATCGGCCGGACGTCACCGTCGGCCCGTGCACGGGCCCCGAGCAGGGCCGGCAGGACGTTGGGCCGCTCGGCGACGTCGCGCCCACCGGCGCCGTAGCCGACGGCCCGCACCGTCATGTCCGGCACCGGGCCGAACCGGGCGCCCGCGGCCAGCAGCAGCGCGACGCCGGTGGGCGTGACGGTCTCGCCCGGCAGCCCGGTGGAGGTGACCGCCGCGCCGGCCCGCGCGAGCAGGGCGGCGGTGGCCGGCGCGGGCAGGGGCAGCACGCCGTGGCTGCCGCCCACGGTGCCGGAGCCGAGCGCCAGCGGCCCGCACACCACCTCGTCGACGCCGAGCAGGTGCAGGGCCGCGGCCACGCCGACCGTGTCGACGACGGTGTCCACCCCGCCGATCTCGTGCAGGTGCACCTGGTCCACGGGCACGCCGTGCAGGTCCGCCTCGACCCGCGCGATCGCCGCGACGGCCCGGGCGGCCAGCTCGGCCACCGGGGCCGGGCGGGCGCACGCGACCATCTCCTGCAGTTCGGCCGCCCGGCGCGCCGGGACGCGGTCGGCCACCCCGACCCGGGCCCGGGTGGCCAGCAGGGAACCCCGCTGGACGCGCTCCACGTCGAGCGTCCAGCCGGTCAGCCCCGTGGCGTCGACGGCGGCGCGGACGCCGTCGAGCGGCGCGCCGAGCCCCAGCAGCGCCCCGAGCAGCATGTCACCGGACACCCCGCTGAACGGGTCGAACCAGACGATCACCGCGGCCGGGCCCGGGCGAGGCGGTGCGCCGCCATCGCGGCGGCGAAGCCCGAGTCGATGTTCACCACCGTCACGCCTGCGGCACAGGAGCTGAGCATCGCCAGCAGCGCCGTCACGCCCTCGAGCGCCGCGCCGTAGCCGACGGAGGTGGGCACGGCGATGACCGGACAGCCCACCAGCCCCGCCACGACGCTGGGCAGCGCGCCCTCCATCCCGGCGATGCAGACGACCGCGTCGGCGGCGTCGAGCCGGTCGCGCACGGCCAGCAGCCGGTGCAACCCGGCCACCCCGACGTCGGAGATCGCGTCGACGCCCAGCCCCGCCGCGGACGCGACGGCGGCGGCCTCGGCGGCCACCGGGGCGTCGGAGGTGCCCGCGGCCACCACGGCGAGCCGGAAGCCGGTCGGCGCGGCGGGCCGCCAGCAGAGCAACCGCGCGGTCTCGTCGAAGGAGCCCCCGGGCACCGCGGCCAGGACGTGCCCCGCCGCGTCGGCGTCGACGCGCGTGACCAGCACCGGGCCGTCGTTGGCCGCCAGCAGGCTCGCCACGATGCCCGCGATGTGGTCGGGGCGCTTGCCCGGGCCGTACACGACCTCGGGCAGGCCGAGCCGGGCCTCGCGGCCGGTGTCGGGGCGGGCGTAGCCGAGGTCGGTGTAGCCCCCCGGAGATCGATCGGGGCTCACCGGCGGGCCACCGGCGGCACGCCGAGCAGGACGTTCATCCGGCCGCTGCGGAAGCCCTGCGTGTCCAGGGCGCAGAACGTGAACCCGGCCGCACGGACGGCCTCGTCGATCTCCTCGCGGACGAGCACCGCCCGGTCCAGGTCACCTGCGGGCAGCTCCAGCCGCGCGACGGTGCCGCCGGCGTGGGCGCGCACCCGGCCGACCGGGAATCCGAGGCGGTGCAGGGCCTCCTCGGCGGCCTCGATGCGGGCGAGCACCTCCGCCGTCACCGGGTCGCCGTAGGCGATCCGCGACGACAGGCAGGCCGCGGCCGGCTTGTCCGCCGTGTCCAGGCCGATCAACCGGCTGATCTCCCGGACGGCGGCCTTGCTCAGCCCCGCGTCGACGAGCGGGGCGATCGCCCCGCGCTGGGCGGCCGCGCGCTGGCCCGGCCGGTGGTCGCCGAGATCGTCCAGGTTGGTGCCCAGCGCCACCACCGCGCCCGAGAGCGCGGCCAGCGGGGCGACGGCGTCGAACAGCGCGCTCTTGCAGTGGAAGCAGCGGTCGCCGGTGTTGGCGACGTAGCCGGGACGCGTCAGCTCGTCGGTGCACACCTCGACGTGGGCCAGCCCCTCGCGGCGGGCCAGGGCCGCGGCGGCCCGGCGCTCGGCGACGGGCAGGCTGGCCGACACCGCGGTGACCGCGACGGCCGCGGCCCCGAGCACGCGGTGGGCCACCACCGCGAGCAGGGCCGAGTCCGCGCCTCCGGAGAAGGCGACCAGGACGCGGCTCTCCCGTCCCAGCCGCGCCCGGAGGTCCTCGTAGCCCTGTTCGGCGGTGCGCCGATCGGGCCGGTCCGGCGCGTCGTCGTGCGGCATGAGCACTCCCCTCGTCGCGGTGCCCACCCTACGGATGTCGCACTCCCGCAGAACATCTACTATCGTGGAAAATCATCTCTCATGGTCAAGGAAGGTGGTCTGATGAGCGCGATCGCCGACATCGGCGGGGCCGACGGCTACGGCGCCGTCCATCCCCCGGACCGCGACGAACCCCCCTTCGCCGAACCGTGGGAGGGCCGCGCCTTCGCCCTCACCCTGCTCGGCATGGGCCGCGTCTCGGGCCGCAACCTCGACGCGTTCCGCTACGCCCTCGGCCGCCTCGACCACGCCGCCTACTTCGACGACGGCTACTACGGCCGCTGGCTCAACGCCGTCGAGCTCATGCTCACCGAGAGCGCGATCATCGCCCCCGGCGCCGTCGACGCCCGGGCCCGCGCCCTGCGGGGCGAGCAGGTCGACGAGCCCCCGACCCCGGAGCCGGACAAGCCCGACTACGCGCCCACCGCGGCCGGGTCGCTGCGCGAGGTGCCCGACCCGCCCCGCTTCGCCCCGGGTGACTCGGTGCGCGCGCTCCCCGTGCCCGACGGCCCCACCAAGCTCCCCCGCTACGTCAGCGGGCACACCGGCGTGGTCGAGTCGGTACAGCCCGGGCACCTGCTGCCCGACACCCACGCCGTCTTCAAGGGCGAGAACCCCCAGCACGTCTACACCGTGCGGTTCGACTCCCGCGAGCTGTGGGGCCCCGACGCGGAGACCTTCGCCCTCACCATCGAACTGTTCGACAGCTACCTGGAGCCGGCCGCATGACCCCGCCGGCCACCGTCACGGCCCCGGTCCCAGCCGCGCGCCCGATCGAGGAGAACTCGGCATGACCACCGAACGCCTGCCCGCCTCCCTGCGCACCGAGGCCCTCGAGCAGATCCTCACCGAGCGCGGGCTCGTCGACCCGGGCGTGATGGACAAGTTCATCGCCAACTACGAGACGAACGTCGGCCCGCTCAACGGGGCCAAGGTCGTCGCGAAGGCGTGGACCGACCCCGACTACCGCGAGCGGCTCCTGGCCGAAGGCACGGCCGCGATCAAGGAACTCGGGTTCTCCGGGCCCCAGGGCGAGCACATCGTCGTCGTCGAGAACACCGCCACCACCCACAACGTCACGGTCTGCACGCTCTGCTCGTGCTACCCGTGGCCGGTGCTGGGCCTGCCGCCGTCCTGGTACAAGGACCCCGCCTACCGCGCCCGCGTGGTGCGGGAGCCGCGCACGGTGCTGCACGAGATGGGCCTCGACCTCGCCGACGACGTCGAGATCGTGGTGCGCGACTCCAGCAGCGAGGTCCGCTGGCTGGTGCTCCCCGAGCGGCCGGCCGGCACCGAGCACCTCACCGAGGAGCAGCTCGTACCCCTGATCACCCGGGACGCCCTGGTCGGGGTGGCCAAGGTGGCCGCACCGTGACGCCCGTGACCACCGCACCCCTCGCCGTCGACGGCCCCGCGGCCCCGCCCCGCGACAACGGCGAGCTGGTGTTCGCCGAGCCGTGGGAGAGCCGGGCGTTCGGGATGGCCGTGAGCCTGCACGACGCCGGCGCGTTCGACTGGTCGGTGTTCCAGGCCGCGCTGATCGCCCGGATCGCGGAGTGGGAGCGCGGGCATCCCGACGGCGAGAGCTGGAGCTACTACCGGCACTGGCTCGACGCGCTGGAGGACGTGCTCACCGCCGACGGCACCGTGGCCGCCGACGAGGTCGCCGCCCGTGCCCGGGCGCTGGGCGAGCGCGCGCCCGGGCACGACCACCGCGACGACGGCCACGACGACGGCCACGACGAGGGCCACGGGCACGGGCACGGGCACGGGCACTGACCCACCCGTCACATCCCCCCGTCACACCATTGCGTCGGACCGGATGCGCGCGTAGATCTCCCGGTGTCGGCGGGCGGTGGCCTCCCAGGTG
>Ga0209933_1000231_pt1 | contig 127058 bp, 122 predicted proteins | sample ThiBiot_300_biof_FD_183944 | JGI IMG/M metagenome (GOLD analysis project Ga0209933, IMG submission 183944) | Wastewater bioreactor microbial communities from Cape Town, South Africa - Thiocy_cont_300_biof (SPAdes) | ecosystem: Engineered > Bioremediation > Thiocyanate > Unclassified | place... | reverse complement strand
TGGAGGTTGGGAGTGGGCAAAAGAAAACCCCCGGAGCCGGGGGCTGCGGGGGTTCAGGAACGCGGACCGGGGCCGCTCTGGCGGGTGGCGCCTACGGTGAGGCCGTCACCACATGAACGGACGCTGATCGACGCGCAGCCCGAAGAGCCGCCGCTTGGGTGAAGCGGCGTCGGCGTCGGTCACAGAGGTTCTGGTTCCTGAGCATGTCCATCGACACTGTCGCTCCCCACATTGATCGTCAAGCGGAATGTCTGCTGACCATCGACCCCGGATGTTTTCGGTTTATCGGCTCACGACCTGTATCAAAGTTCGGCCTCGCCGCGCAGGACCGGGACGCAGCGGCCTGCAATGGTCGCGCGGATGCCGTCAGCGGCGCGATGCGCCACGACCTGCAGCAGGCTTGGCCGCCCCATGACGACACCCTGTCGGATATCGAACCGCATTTCGCGCGCCTCGGAAAAGGACAGCAACAGCGCCCCCAACGGCCCGGCGGCACTGCCGGTGGCAGCGTCTTCGAAGGTACCGCCGAGCGGCGCGAACATACGGGCCTGCACTTTACCCTCGCCCACCCCGACCTCACCTTCGTGGGCATAGAGATAAAGTGAAAAACGTCCCTTGAGGGCCGCTTCGCGGTCGACGCCGCGGCGGAAGGCGGTGATGTCCGGCACGGCGCGCCCAAGCGCCTCCGCCGTCAGCTCGGCGAGGACGAAGGGGTTGCCGAGCGAGGCCTGGACAGGCCGATGCGCCCTCACAATCACGTCGCCGGGTGTGAGGCGGGCGCAGGCGGCCACCTCCTCGACCGGTATCTCGACGCCGAGCGACAACGGCTGCGGCGCGGCGATGGTCGCGCCGAGCACGTCGCCGGAGGCCGCGCGTTCGACGTCGATCTCGACCAGGCCGGCCAGTTCCTCGAACAGCAGCTTGCCGTTCCGATCGCGATTCTGCTGCGCGAGCACATAGGCCGTGCCGACGTTGGGATGGCCGGCGAAGGGCATCTCCGTTGTGCGCGTGAAGATGCGCACGCGAGCGGTGTGGGCGGGGTCGTCCGGCGGCAGCACGAAGGTCGTCTCGCTGAGGTTGAACTCGGCGGCCAGGGACTGCATCTCGGCGTCGGTCATGCCGCGCGCGTCGGGAAAGACGGCCAGGGGATTGCCGCCGAACCGTTGCTCGGTGAAGACGTCCACCGTGACGAAAGAATAGCGCCGCATTTCAGTGAAGCCCGTCGATCTCGCCCGACGCCGTCAGCCGAATATTCTCCGCTGCCGGCACACGCGGCAGGCCCGGCATGGTCATGATGTCGCCGGCCAGCGCCACCACGAAGCCGGCTCCCGCCGACAGCCGCACCTCGCGGATCGGCAGGGTATGGCCGGTCGGCGCCCCGCGCAGCTCGGGATCGGCGGCAAAACTGTACTGCGTCTTGGCGATGCAGACCGGCAGATGGCCGTAACCCGCCGCCTCCAGCGTCTTGAGACGGCGGTGCGCTGGCCCGGCGATGGCAACATCTGCTGCACGATAGATCTCGCGCGCGACGGTCTCGATTTTCTGCGCAAGCGGCAGGTCGTCGGCATAGAGCGTCCTGAACGCGGCCTTGCCCTCGTCGAGGGTGGCGACAGCAGCACGTGCCAGAGCCTCCGCCCCTGCCCCGCCCTTGGCCCAGTGCTCGCAGAGATAGGCCCGGGCGCCGGCGGCTGCGCACTTCTCCTCGATCAGCTTCAGCTCGGCCGGCGTGTCGGTCGGGAAGCGGTTGATGGCGACCAGTACAGGCAGGCCGAATTTGCCGAGGTTCTCGACATGCCGCAGCAGATTGGGCAGGCCGCGCTCCACGGCGGCGAGATCCTCCTTGGCCAGTGTCTTCTCCTCGGCGCCACCATGCAGCTTGAGCGCGCGGGCCGTCGCCACGACGACGGCAAGCTCGGGCGTCAAGCCGGCCTGGCGGCATTTGATGTCGAGGAACTTCTCTGCCCCCAGGTCGGCGCCGAAGCCCGCTTCGGTCACGACGTAGTCACCCAGGGCAAGGGCCGCGCGCGTGGCGATCACCGAATTGCAGCCGTGCGCGATGTTGGCGAATGGTCCGCCATGAATCAGGACCGGATTGTTCTCCAGCGTCTGCACGAGGTTGGGCTTGGCGGCATCCTTCAGTACGGCCGCCATGGCCGGTGCGGCCTTGAGGTCGCCCGCCGTCACCACCTTGCCGTCGCGGGTCTCGGCAACGACGATCCGCGCCAGGCGCTTCTCGAGATCGGCGAGATCATCGGCCAAGCAGAGGATCGCCATGACCTCGGAGGCGGTCGTGATGTCGAAGCGCCCCTGCCGCGGAAATCCGTTGGCCACGCCGCCCAGGCTCACGACGATGTCGCGGAGCGCACGATCGTTCATGTCCATGACGCGCGGCCAGTAGACGCGCCGGCTGTCGATGCCCAGGGCATTGCCCCAGTAGATGTGGTTGTCGAGCATCGCGGCCAGAAGATTGTGCGCCGTGGTGATGGCGTGGAAGTCCCCGGTGAAATGCAGGTTGATATCGGCCATCGGGACGATCTGCGCCTGGCCGCCGCCCGTCGCGCCGCCCTTCTGGCCGAAGCACGGGCCGAGACTGGGCTCGCGCAGCGCGATGGCCGTCTTCTTGCCGATCCGGTTGAGGGCGTCGCCGAGACCGATGGTGGTGGTGGTCTTGCCCTCGCCGGCTTTCGTCGGGCTGATCGCCGTGACCAGGATGAGATGCCCCTGCTTGCGGCCATCGAGCGAGGCGAGGTAGGCACCGTCGAGCTTCGCCTTGTCTCGACCGTAGGGCTCCAGAGCTTCTTCTGGGATTCCGAGCCGGCCGGCGACTTCGTTCATGGGCTTCTTGATTGCGCGCCGCGCGATCTCGATATCCGACATAATCGTTCCTCAACCCGACAACTCGACTGGGCAGGACCCTAGCGGGCCGGCCCGGTCGAGCCAACTGGAGAGACCATGAAGAGCTGGCCCAAAATCGACGGTGCGCTTGCCGACAATGTCGACGCCAACTGGCTGCGTGAGCCCGCCTTGCGCCGCCGGCTGCGTGAGGAAACCGCAAAGCTGCCCGGTGCGGGCATGCAGATTTCGGCACACCAGGGACAGCAGATCGGCCTGCTCGCCCGTGCGATCGGCGCCCGGCGCGCCGTCGAGGTCGGGACCTTCACAGGCTACTCGTCGCTGTGCATCGCCGAGGCGCTGCCGAACGACGGCAAGCTCTGGTGCTGCGACGTCAGCACGGAGTGGACCAAGGTCGCGCGACGATATTGGAAGGAAGCCGGCCTCGATGGCCGCATCGAGCTCACCATCGCTTCTGCCCGCGATACCCTCGACGGGCTGCTGGCGCAGGGCCTGGCCGGACAGCTCGATCTCGCTTTCATCGACGCCGACAAGGAGAGTTACGACGCCTACTACGAGCGTTGCCTGAAGCTGGTGCGACGCGGTGGGCTGATCCTGATCGACAATGTCCTGTGGGGCGGCTCGATCGCCGATCCCGCCGACGTCGATGCGGACACCCAGGCGATCCGGGCCTTGAATGCCAAGCTCAAGTCGGACGAGCGCGTCGACCTCGTGCTGTTCGCGGTCGGCGATGGCATGACCGGTGCGCTGAAGCGTTGATTCGGGCGGATAACTCGGGCAGCGGCGCTTAGCCCAGCACTAAGCGTCGCCCGATCAAACACGGTGTCATCCCGAGGCGAAGCCGAGGGACCTTTCCTGGTCCGTAAAGGCCCCTCGGCTTCGCCTCGGGATGACAACGATGTGCTCTAACCGTTGCCGAAGATCGGATGCTTGACCTTGTCGCCCGGCTTGATGCCCAGCATCCGGGCGCTGCCTCCGTTGATCTCGAGCACGGCGCGGACGGGAAACTTGCTGGGGATGGGATCGGTCGAATAGGGCACGGCATTGGAATGGATGCTGCGGATCGTGCCGTCGGCGGCGATGAAGATCATGTCGAGAGGAATGACGGTGTTCTTCATCCAGAAGCTCACCGGCGCTTCCTGGAAGAAATCGAACAGCATGCCGTCATAGGGGCCGAGCTTCTCCCGGAACATCAGGCCGCGGGCGCGCTCGGTATCGTTCAAGGCCAGCTCGATATCGAACTTGATCTCGCGACCGCCCGTCTCGATCGCCAGCGACGAACGCTTGAACTGGATGTCCCCGCTGTTCTGCGCGAGGGCTGCGCCGGCCGCGAACGCGACCGGAGCGGCGAAAAAGAGGCGGCGGCCGAGCCGCGCTCCGGAACCTGCGAATGCCATGGCCATGGCATAGAGCGTGGATGGCGATTTCGTCAAACCGATGACGCTTGCGTGACAGCTGGTCTCTAACCATATTGGCGCCGCTCACCGGGGGGAGCCGCTCGGCGGCTGAGAGGTTCGCAAGAACGACCCCGGAAAACCTGATCCGGTTAATGCCGGCGTAGGGACTGGTGGCTCGCTTGGTCGTTCCTTCTCTTTCTGTGCGCAACGCACGCATCGCCTTCGACGGTCATCTGGTCGCCGAGCGGCTGTCGCTCGAGATTCCCGCCGAGCGCACGACTTGCCTGCTCGGCCGCAGCGGCATCGGCAAGACCTCTCTGCTTCGCTACCTTGCGGGGCTGCTGCCCGGCACGACGCGCGCTGCGCCGCTGGCCTATATGGCGCAGCAGGATCGGCTGCTGCCTTGGCTCAGCGCCCTCGACAATGTCCTGCTGGGCTATCGCCTGCGCGGCGACGAGGCGGCGCGACGCAAAGCCGAGCCGCGCGCCCGCGCCCTGCTCGCCGAGGTCGGCCTGGGAGACCGGCTGAACGACCTGCCGCGGACCCTGTCCGGTGGCATGCGCCAGCGCGCCGCCCTCGCCCGCACCCTGTGCGAGGATCGGCCGGTCATCCTGATGGACGAGCCCTTTGCCCATCTCGACGCTGTGACCCGCCTCGACCTGCAGGATCTCGCCGTCCGCCTGCTGGCGGGCAGAACGGCCGTGCTCGTCACGCACGACCCGCTCGAAGCTTTGCGCGTCGCCCACGAGGTTCGGATCCTGCAGGGAGCGCCGTTCACGGTCGGCCCGGCCATCCTCCCGCCAGGTGCCGCGCCGCGCGACCCGGCCGACCCTGAGCTGCTCGCCCTGCAAGCGCGACTGATCGGTGAATTGCGCGGTTCGGGGCCGGGAGATTTGCCGTGAGGCCGCTCCTGACGGCCCTGGGGCTCGCCGCTGCCTGGGAACTCCTGGTCTGGCTGACCGGTGTGCCATCCTACATCTTGCCGCCGCCATCGAGGATCGCCGCCGTCCTGGCCGATCGTTGGGATCTGCTGCTCGATCAGGCCCTGTGGACCGGCGCCGAAATGCTCATGGGGTTCGCTTTGGGCCTCGTGCTCGGTGCGGCGCTCGCCATCGTCTTCGCCGCATCGGCCGGGTGGCGCCGCTGGGCCCTGCCGCTGGTGATCGCCTCGCAGGCCGTACCGGTGATCGCCGTCGCGCCTTTGCTGGTGCTGTGGCTGGGCTACGGCATGGCCTCCAAGGTCGTCATGGCCGCCCTGGTGATCTTCTTCCCCGTGGTCAGCAGCCTCTATGACGGTTTGCGGCGGACGGACGAAGGCTGGCTCGAGCTGGCGCACACCATGGATGCCCCGCCGCGGGCCATCCTGCTGCAGATCAGGCTGCCGGCTGCCCTGCCCGCTTTCGCGTCGGGGGCCCGGATCGCGGCCGCCGTCGCGCCGATCGGCGCGGTGATCGGCGAATGGGTCGGCGCCAGCGCGGGGCTCGGCTACCTCATGACCCAGCAACTGGCGCGCGGGCAGACACCGCTCGCCTTCGCGGCCCTGTTCGTTCTCTGCCTGCTTGGCATCGGGCTCTATGCAGTGACCGATCGCGTCCTGCGCCGCCTGGTGCCCTGGCAATCGTTCCAAGGAGACTGACGATGAGACTGTTGATTGGAAGACGGTTGATTGGCCTGATGACGGCCCTTGCCCTCGCCTGCACGGCCGTGCCTGCCGCTGCACAGGACAAGGTTCGCCTGCTGCTCGATTGGTTCGTCAATCCCGATCACGCAGCCCTTGTGATCGCCAAGCAGCGCGGCATCTTTACCAAGCACGGACTCGAGGTCGAGTTGATTGCGCCGGCCGACCCCAATGCGCCGCCCAAGCTGGTCGCCGCAGGCCAGGCGGAATACGCCGTCTCCTACCAGCCGACCCTGCAGATGCTGGCCGCCGAAGGATTGCCGCTGGTGCGGGTCGGCGTGCTGGTTGGCCAGCCGTTGAATTCGCTGGTTGCACTGGAAGAGTCCACGATCAAGACGATCGCCGACTTCAAGGGCCGCAAGATCGGCTACTCGGTCTCCGGTTTCGAGGAAGCAGTCCTGGGGGCGATGCTCGAGAGTGCCGGGCTCTCGTTGAAGGACGTCACCTTGGTCAACGTCAATTTCGCCCTCACCACGGCGCTGATGAGCAAGCAGGTCGACGGCGTGATCGGCGCTTTCCGCAACTTCGAGCTGAACGATCTCGAGATCAACAAGGCCAAGGGTCGGCTCTGGCTGGTCGAGAAGCACGGCGTGCCGACCTACGACGAGCTGATCCTCGTGGCCAAGCGCGAGACCGTCGATGTTGGCCGCACCAAGAGGCTGCTGGCCGCCATTGCCGAAGCGACCGCCTGGATCAAGGCCAATCCGGCCGAAGGCTGGGCCCTCTTCGCCAAGTACGGCAAGGAATTCGACAACGAACTGAACAAGCTCGCCTGGAAGGACACCGTCCCGTTGCTGGCCGATGCCCCGGCTTCATTGGATCGCGCGCGCTATGAAGCGTTCGCGACCTTCCTGACGAAGCGCGGCCTGATCAAGCAGGCGCCGCCTCTCGACAGCTACCTGCGTGACATCAATTGACCGAAGATCACGCGGCCCTGATCTCGACGACCTGAAGGCCCTTCTGGCCTTCGGCGATGCGGATCATGACCTTCTGACCTGGCGCCAGAGAATCCATGCCGTGGCGCCGCAGCACGGCGGCATGGATGAAGATGTCTCCATCCGCCGCTTCGCGCGTGACGAAGCCATAGCCGCGCTCGTTGTTGTACCACTTCACGAGCGCCACGATGTAGTCGCCCATCGCGACGCCATCCGGTATTGGCGGCGGTTTCGGAGTCACGGCGACCGCCGTCGACGAATCGACGTCGATCACCTTCATGACTTGCCAGCCCTTCGGGCCGCGCACGCCTGAACACACAACCGTTGCTCCGGGCTTGAGATCCTCATGCCCGGATTGGCGAAGTGTCGTCACATGCAGGAACGCGTCGCTGTTGTCGCTGTCGAGGGCTAAAAACCCGTAGCCCTTTACGGCGTTGAACCACTTGACCTTACCACGCAGCTCAACCGACCCGGCGTCCCCGCCTATCTCTCCCTGTTGGGTCGTCATTCTTCAACGATCCCATGTTGTTATGCGGAAATCCTAGCATCCCCGATGGGCGAAGCAACAGGACATCTGAGAATTTGCACGCCAAACTAGTCTGAAGTTTCCGCTGAGGTGAATCAGATGTTCAAGGCTGACCTGTTCAAGGGCAAGCGTTTCCTCGTGACCGGCGGCGGTACAGGCCTTGGTCGTATGATGATGGAGAAGTTCGTCGAGCTGGGTGCAGACTGTGTGATATGCGGCCGGCGCGGCAGCGTCCTCGAAGAGACGGCCAAGGCGGTCATGGCAAAGCACCCCGGCCGCCGCGTCGACGTACATGCCGTCGATATCCGCGTCGCCACGGCCGTCGAGGAGATGATCGAGCAGATCTGGGCGACGGGTCCGTTGGACGGCCTGGTCAACAACGCCGCCGGCAACTTCATTTCCCAGACCAAGGATCTCAGCCCGCGCGCCTTCGACGCCATCGCCAACATCGTGCTGCACGGCACGTTCTACATGACGAATGCCTGCGGCAAGCGCTGGATCGCCGAGAAGCGCAAGGCAAGCGTGCTCAGCATTCTCACCACCTGGGTATGGACCGGCAGCCCCTTCGTCGTGCCGTCGGCCATGTCCAAGGCGGGTGTCGCCGTCATGACCCAGAGCCTCGCCGTCGAATGGGCTCGCCACGGCATCCGCCTCAACGCCATTGCGCCCGGCCCCTTCCCGACCGAAGGCGCCTGGGCGCGGCTCAACCCGCTGCAGGAAGGCAACGACACCCGCTACAACACCCGCAATCCCATGGGCCGGGTCGGCAAGCCGCACGAGCTCGCCAACATGGCGGCGTTCCTGATGAGCGAGGAAGTCGAGTACATCAATGGCGAAGTGATCGCCATCGATGGCGGCATGGGCATCATGGGCAACGGCACCTTTTCCAACATGATGGCCTACAGCGAAGATGACTGGCGCCGCATCCGCGAGCAGATCCAGTCGACCAACGCCGCCGACAAGGCGAAGCGAAGCTAGATCAAGCGCCCAACTTACGCCGCCGCGAGTGCTGCCGTCAGCGTGCGATGGAAGTGGACGATGGCGCTCTCGAAATGGCCGAAGGTGAAGGCGTCGTTGGCGCCGCTCGCCATGCCGCGCTGGATGGCCTGGACCACGGCGCGGTCTTCGAGAGCGCCGGTATTGCCCACAAAATCGGCGTCGCGTCTGGCTTCGGCAATAGCGGCAGGTTCGTCCCCACCGCCATTGGTCAACGTGTAGGTGAACTGCCGCGTGCGGTCGACGCCCATCGGCTCGAGAACCACCACGTTCGTATGGCGTGACAGAACGGTGATCAGGACATTCGGGAACAGGTGGTAGACGTAGGTCAGCAGCCCCTCGACCCGGCGTTCCGGAGGCGGCACCTTGGCGAGCTTCTTGATGCGCTGGAACGGGTAGGTCACGCGGCTGTTGCGGCCGAACAGGTCGATGACGTTGAGGTTGTCGAATCCGTAGGGCAGGAAGCTTTCCGGGTGCGTCGACTTGATGTGATAGCCCTCGATGAAGCTTTCGAGGAAGATCTTCCAGTTGACGTCGAAGTCGCGTTCCGCGGTCGCGAACAGCCGCTGGTCCGGCGCGATCAGTTTGTCGAGCCCCTCCAGCGGATCGCCCGCCAGCGCAGGTTCGTCCTGCGTCACGAAAACCAGGCCGAAACGCTCCGTCGCCGTCACCGGCACCAGCGGATGCGCCTCCTTGTCGAAGCCGGGAAAGCCGCCCTCGTGCGGGATGTGGCGCAGCCGACCCTCGAGATTGTATGTCCAGGCATGGTAGCGGCAAACGAAGGCCCGGGTACATCCGCTACCTTCGGCGACCTGCATGCCGCGGTGCCGGCAGGCATTGCGGAAGGCACGCACCTCACCGTCGACGCCGCGTACCACGACCAGCGGCACGCCGGCCGCTTCGCGGGCGATGTAGGAACCGACCTCGGGCAGAGCGGCCGAGGGGCAGAACGGTATCGGTGAACGCCGCAGCACCTGCTCCATCTCGGCCTTGAGGCGATCGGGCGAGCGATAATTGGCAACAGGCTCTCGCCAGACGGTGTCGCCGAGGTCGGTCGTCCCCTTGGCGATATGGTCGAGAACGCGCTGCGCCACGGATTGATCGTCCATCGCCGGCTTCATGCTGAATGTCCTTCCGATCCTTTGTGTTCGAGCATAGGGCCGGCGTCGGACGCTGCAAAAGAAAGCGATGCGACGACGCCTGAGCGCCATTCAACTGTCGGCCGCGAGTTCCGAGAGCAGCCAGCGCTTGAACGTCCGCAAGGCGGCATTGCCGGCCTCCTCCGGCCGGTGCAGCAGCCAATAGGCGCCGGTCGGCATGGTGGCCGCGACCGGACGGCAGAGCGCGCCTGCCGCTTCCCGATCGGCAAACAGCGGTGCCAGGCCGAGCGCGATGCCGGCACCGCGCTCAGCAAGCTGCAGGGCGGCTTCGAAGCTGTCGACCCAGACCGCCTGCTTGGCCTTGGCGGTCCCTGCTCCCGCCCGCTCCAGCCACAGTGGCCAGGCGAGCGGAAACGACACGACATGGATCATCGGTACACGCGCCAGGTCGGCCGGCCGTCGCAGCTTCAGTCGCAGCACGAACGCTGGAGCGGCCACCGGAACGGCGTGCAGGTCGAGCAAATGCTGGCTGACCAGGTTCGGCCAGGCGCCGTCACCGACTCGGACCGCCGCGTCGAACGATTCGTTCTCGAGATCGATCGGGCCCACCGAATTCTCGATCACCAGTTCGATGCCGGGGTGGCGCGCCATGAAGGCCGCCACGCGCGGCAGGAGCCATGCCGTCGCGAAGAGCGGCGAGACGCTCAGCCTCAGCCGACGATTTGCCTCGAGGCCGGCAAGCGGTGCCGTCGCACGGACTAGTTCGTTGAATGCGCGTCCCGTTGCCGTGGCGAGTGCACGGCCGACCGGCGTCACCCGCACGGTGCGATGGGCTCGCACGAACAGCGCACTGCCGACGGCCTTCTCGAGATTGCGGATGCGATGGCTGATCGCCGACGGCGTGAGATGCAATGCTTCGGCCGCGTCCTTGAAGCTGCCCAGCCGCACCACGGCGTCGAACGCCTGCAAGGCGAGCAGCAATGCCGGCTTCAACCGCGTTGCGGCGGGCAGCGGCTGGTTTGCCTTCAGGAAGCGCGGCACGGCAGTGGTGCGAACGGCCATGCAACCAAGTGTGCAGGCTGCTCGACACCCTGTCACGCCGCCTCCCATCGTGCGGGTCATGACGGCGCGGGAGCACCGATGAAGAGCACTCAGCGGTGGAGACACTCTATTCATTTGTCAGACCGAGTGGCCTGTGGCGAGCTTTCCGCCATGACCGACACCGATCCTGTCCGCGTCGAAACCGACGGCGCCGTCTCCATCGTCACCATCGATCGTCCTGCCGCGCGCAATGCCGTCAATCCACCGACCGCCCGCGCTCTGGCCGCAGCCTTCCGTCAATTCGACGCCGATCCTGAGCAACACGTCGCCGTGCTCACCGGTGCCGCGGGCACGTTCTGCGCGGGCTACGACCTCAAGGAGACGGCGGCTGGCCGGCGCGGCCACCGCGTCGAGACCGGCGATGGTCCCATGGGACCCACTCGCCTGGTGCTCTCCAAGCCGGTGATCGCCGCCGTCGAGGGGTATGCCGTCGCTGGCGGCCTGGAACTCGCCCTCTGGTGTGACCTGCGTGTGGCAGCGCGCGACGCGGTGTTCGGCGTTTACTGCCGCCGCTTCGGCGTCCCGTTGATGGATGTCGGTACGGTACGCCTGCCGCGCCTGATCGGCCACAGTCGCGCCATGGACATGATCCTGACCGGCCGTGGTGTCTCCGGCGAGGAGGCCGAGAGGATCGGCCTGGCCAATCGCCTGGCGGCGCCCGGACAAGCGCTCGCGGTTGCGTTGCAGCATGCCCGGGAACTCGCGCGCCTCCCGCAGGCAGCACTGCGCAACGACAGGCTGTCCGCCATCGAGCAGTGGAGCCTCGGCTGGGACGAGGCCATCTTGAACGAGTACAGACGAGGCATTGCCACGGTGGCGACCGGCGAAACCGAAGCAGGCGCTCGCCACTTTGCCGGCGGTGCCGGCCGCCACGGCCGGCCACTGGAGGACCGCTAGAATTGGATTGAGGCGACCTGTGGCATTCGTGCAACAGGCCCGAGATCATTGATACGAAAGGCTTTGCTGAACAAACAGGTTGTTGAGCATTATGCTTCACGTCACGTGAGTGCAGTGCGGCAAAGGCCGCGCCTCAATTGAGCCAAAGTGTCGTGGTGTTTAACTACTGCTCAACAACCAACCATCGGGTCCCTGCGAGATCCCATCGTGCCGTTCACCAGTAAGCCGGTCTCCCAGGAGTTCATCCATATGCCGCGTCGGCGAATGCTGACGATCGGCATCGCGTCTGCCGGCATGCTGCTTCCGATTGTGCCGTCCTTGGCCCAGACGATCGAAGCGCGTCAATGGCAGGGCGCCACGGCGGTGACCCGCCAGCCCGAGCATCTCGTCGCCAGCACGATCAGCGAATGGCGTAGCCTGTGGAGCCGGGTCGGCAGCCCTGCTCCCGACATGTTCGAACCTGGCCGCATGAATGCCGTCGGTATTTTCCTCGGACGCCGGGCGAGCGAAGGTTACGCCGTGAACGTGCTCTCCACGGCACGCCGTCGCGACCGGATAGTGGTCGTGTTCGAAGAGCGCATGCCGATGGAGCAGATGATGGCGCAGCGCGCCGCGCCGCGGCCGGTCGCCAGCACGCCGACGCCGGCGATGCCTTCCCTGCCCTCGGGCGCTGCCGGCTTCGCCGCCCCGGGCGCCGCTGCCAGCCTGCCGCCGCCGCCGACGGTGCGTCCCGTCGGCCATCCCACGTCGCCTTGGGCGATCGTGCTGATCAACCGGGCCGACCTGCCGGTCTCCGTCGAGCAGCGCCTCTTCCGCTGAGTCTCGGCCGCGGCGTTCGCCTGCCGCCTCTTCTCCCCCAAAGCTGTCACAATCACATTTCGCTCGTGGATAAGCGCGGCCACCTCTTTCATTCTCCTCTCCCCCCCTTCGGGGGAGAGGTTGGGTGAGGGGGAAGTTGAAAGACGCGGCGATCACACGAGCGCGCGTTCGCGACGGCCCCCTCACCTAGCCTCTCCCCCAAAGGGGGAGAGGAACATGAACGCCGGCATATGAACGCCGGCGCCGCTCAATGGGAGTGCCGCGGCACACCCTTGGTTTCCGAAATCCTCTGATAGTTCACGGCAAAGTCGAGGCAGGCGCCGCTGGCGAGCTGGCCGACGAATTTGCGCTGCAGCTCCTGCCAGGGCGTCTGGCTTTCCTTGAGCTTGGGCTTCCAGGCAGCCCGGCGCTTCGCGAGTTCCGCGTCGTCGATGAGGATGTCGGCGCGGCGCTTGCCGATATCGATCCGGACCTTGTCACCGGTCTGCAGCAGCGCCAGGCCGCCGCCGACCGCCGCCTCCGGCGAGGCGTTGAGGATCGACGGGCTGGCCGATGTGCCGCTCTGCCGGCCGTCTCCGATGCAGGGCAGCAGCAGCACGCCGCCCTTCACCAACCGGTCCGGCGGCAGCATGTTCACCACTTCAGCGGAACCGGGGTAGCCGACCGGGCCGGTATTGCGGACGAACAGGATGCTGTTCTCGTCGATCGGCAGCTTGGGATCGTTGATGCGGTGGTGGTAGTCCTCCGGCCCCTCGAACACGATGGCCGTGCCTTCGAAGGCATCCTTGTCGCCCTGCCGTTCGAGATACTTCTCGCGGAACTCCGGCGAGATGACCGAGGTCTTCATGATCGCCGAGTCGAAGAGATTGCCGGTCAGGACGGCGAATCCCGCCTGGCCCAGCATCGGCTTGTCGTAGCTCTTGATGACTTCGCCGTCGGCCGGCTGCGCGCCCTTCAGGTTCTCCTTCATCGTCTTGCCGGTGACGGTGAGCGCGTCGCCATGGATCTTCTTCTTGGCGAGCAGCTCGGCCATCACCGTGGGCACGCCGCCCGCCCGATAGAAGGCTTCGCCGAGATACTTGCCGGCCGGCATGCAGTTCACCAGCAACGGGATGTCGTAGCCGATCTTGTCCCAATCGTCGTTCACCAGCTCGACGCCGGCGTGGCGGGCGATCGCATTGATGTGCGGCGGGCAGTTGGTCGAGGCGCCGAGGGCGCTGGCCGCTACGACGGCATTCTCGAAGGCCTTGCGCGTCAGGATCTTCGATGGCCGCAGATCCTCCCAGACCATGTCGACGATGCGCTTGCCTGTCTCGTAGGCGATCTGCCCGCGCTGCTTGTAGGGGCCGGGGATCGCGGCGCAGCCGGTGAGCGACATGCCCAGTGCCTCGGCCATGCTGTTCATCGAGAGCGCCGTGCCCATCGTGTTGCAATGCCCGACGCTCGGGGCGCTCGAGGCCACCATCTCGATGAACTGCTCCATGTCGATGCGACCGGCCGCCAGTTCCTGCCGGGCATACCAGACCATTGTCCCGGAGCCCGACAGGCCGCCTGCGAAGTGACCGTCGAGCATCGGGCCGCCGGAGAGCACGATCGCCGGGATATCGACCGTCGCCGCCCCCATGATCATGGCGGGCGTGGTCTTGTCACAGCCCGTCGTCAGCACGACACCGTCGAAGAAGTAGCCGTAGAGGCTCTCGACCAGGCTGAGATAGGCCAGGTTGCGGTCGAGCGCCGCCGTGGGGCGCTTGCCCGATTCCTGAATCGGATGGACCGGGAACTCGATCGGAATGCCGCCGGCGTCCCTGATCCCGTCACGGATGCGCCAGGCGAGATCGAGGTGATGGCGGTTGCAGGGCGACAGGTCGCTGCCGGTCTGGGCGATGCCGATGATCGGTTTGCCGCTGCGCAGTTCGGCGAGCGTGAGGCCGAAATTCATGTAGCGTTCGAGATAGAGCGCCGTCATGGTCGGATCGCTCTTGGAATCGAACCATTCGCGGCTGCGCAGGCGACGCTTGGCGTCCTTCCCGTTAGCCTTCTCCTTCTTGTCGGCCATCCGTTCCTCCATATTCGTTCAGCGGAGCGTGGGAGATGGCCTGGGCGAAGTCCAGCGCCTCGCAGCGACGGCCCCGAACCGGGGGCACTGCTTGAGCTTCGGTCAAGCCCGTGACACATCTGGCGGATGGCAGAATTACCCTCACCGGCAATCGTCAGCCTTGGCGAGCCCCTGATCGAATTCAATCGGCCGAAGGAAGGCGACGGCCGGACCTGGCTGCAGGGCTTCGGCGGCGATTCCCAGAACGTGGCGATCGCTGCTGCGCGCCAGGGCGCAAGTGCGGGGTACCTGACCACGGTCGGCCAGGACTGGATGGGCGACGCTTTCCTCGACCTCTGGAAGGCCGAGGGTGTGGACGCCTCGCGTGTCGGCCGCCATCCCACGGCGCCGACCGGCGTGAGCTTCGTCACGCACACCGCCGCCGGTCACAAGTTCGACTACCTGCGCAAGAATTCGGCGGCATCGTTGATGACGCCGGAAGAGCTGGCAGTCGACTACATCGCCAGCGCCAAGGTCTTCCATCTGTCGGCCATCGGACAGGCCATCAGCGAAAGCGCCCGCCGCACCTGCCAGGCTGCCGTTGCCGCCGCGCGCAAGGCCGGCGTGAAAGTGTCCTACGACACGAACCTGCGGCTGCGGCTCTGGGATCTCGACGTCGCGCGCAAGGTGATCGACGCGACGATTGCCGAGTGCGACATCGCGCTGCCGAGCCTCGACGACTCCCGTCAGCTCACCGGCCTCGAAGCGCCCGAGGCCATCGCCGACTACTATCTCGGACTGGGGGCGCCGCTGGTGGCGCTCAAGATGGGAGCCGAGGGCTGCCTGATCGCCACTCGGGCCGAACGGACACGCCTTCCGCCGTTCACGGTCGAGGCGGTGGACGCCACGGGTGCCGGCGACACGTTCGACGGCGCCTTCCTGGCCCGGCTGCTGGCCGGCGACACGCCGGAAACGGCTGCGCGCTACGCCAATGTCGCGGCGGCCCTGTCGACGACGGGCTATGGCGCGGTGACGCCTATTCCGCGGGCGGACGCAGTCCGGGCTGCATCGAAGAGCGCCTGACGCCCGGCAGCAGGGCCCGCGTCAGGCGGCCGAGCACCGTCACCTGCTGGGCGATCCAGCCCCGACCATTGTCACGGTCGACGGCAGCATCGTCGACGCCCGTCGGCCGGTGCTTGTTGTCGTAGATCGCCGTGCCGAACAGGATGTCCCAGATCGGGAAGACCGGCGCGAAATTGTGGTCCTGGATGTGGCGCTCCTCCGGCGTGGAGAGCGCGTGATGCAGACGATGGAAGCGCGGTCCGACCAGCAGGCGTTCGCCCAGGCGGCCGAAGCTCATATCGACATTGGCATGCGACCAGCTTTCCACGAGGCGGCCGATCATCAGGATCATGACGTATTCGCCGGGCTGGACGCCCACGAGCTGGGAGAACAGGACCAGCGCCAGGGTGATCAGCAGGTCGTCGAGGACGTGGTTGCGGTCGTCGGTCCAGACGGTCATGCGGCGCTGGCTGTGATGCAGGCTGTGCAGCGCCCACCACCAGCCGAAGCGGTGCTGGGCGCGGTGCAGCCAGTAGGCCGCGAAGTCGTAGAGGAAGAAATAGACCAGGAAAGACGCGAGCGCGTTGTCGCCCAGCCCGGGCAGGATCCGCTCGAGGCGCGGCGGCGCGACGCCCCAACTGCGCACCAGCAGCTCGATGTGCTGCACCAGGGGATAGGTCAGGATGAAGATCGCAAGCGGAACGACGCCGAGCTTGTTCAGCACCGTATAGATCTGGTCGACCCGGATCAGCCGGTCATCGGGGCCGGATTTCTCCAGCGGCCAGCGCCGCTCGAAGAAGCGCATGCCGATCGCGATGATTGCGATCTGCACGACGCCCAGCATGACGAACTCGACGGCGCTGTAGCCCGGCTCGTACCAGGCCATCAGGCCGAACTGGAACAGCAAGGGGCTGACGAAGGTCTCGAACAGCCAGGCCTGGGTATCGACCCAGAGATCGGTGAGCACGCGCATCTGCGTGCCCGTTAACGACGATCGGCCGCCGTCGATGCCGCGCGGACCGGCCCGGCTCCGGGAGTTGCCGTTCCCTTCAGCATGAACACGCCGTGCGGCGACTTGCCGACCGGGATATTGGCGACGACCTTGAGCTGCTCGATGTCAACAATCGCGACCCGTCGCAGGAACCGCTGGGTCACCCAGAGCTCCTTGCCGTCCGGGGTGATGTCCATGCAGTCGGGGCCGCCTGGGATCCGGATGCTGCCGGCAACGCGCATGTCGCCGGTCGTGTCGATCAGCGACACCGTCCCTTCGACCCGGTTGCTGAGGAAATAGTGCTTGCCGTCGCCCTTGGGCCAGAAGTTGTGCGCTCCCCTGCCGGTCTGCAGGCGGCCGGTGACGGTGCCGTCCTTGGGATCGACGGAGACGATGCCGTCCTCGCCGGTCAGGGCGACCAGCAGGCGCTTATTGTCCGGCAGCATGATGACGCCGGCCGGCGCATTGCCGATCGGGACATTCCACTTGAGCGCCTGCGTTTCGAGGTCGAAGGCCGCCAGGCGGCCGCTCTGCTGCAAGGTGACGAACACCGTCTTCGACTCGGTGTCGAACGTCAGGTGGCTCGGCAGGCCGTCGATGAAGGTGCGGCTGGCCAGACGGAAGCCGTCGGCATGGTAGATGTCGACATGGTCGAGCCGGTAGGCCGCCGTGACGAACCATTTGCCGTTCGGGCTGAAACCCAGGTGATAGGGATCGATCACGTCCTTGACGACGCGCTTGCGCTCGCCGGTGTTGATATCGAGGCCGAGCAGCTCGTTGGTCGCGGTAGAGCCGATCAGCACCTCCTTGCCGTCCGGAGAGACGATCAAGTGGTGCGGCTCGCGGCCCACCGGCTGGCGGGCGATCTCGGTGCGCGTGCTGCGGCTCAGGATGCTGTAGGAAGCTTCCTCGGAGTTGAGGATCAGCACGGAATCCGCCCGCGCAGCGCCGCCTGCCACAAGCGAAAGCGCCAATGCCGCGAACGACAATCTTTTCATTAGGGTGCCCACACTGCCAGATTCCGACTTGAAGCACCTTTTTGGGGCGTGCGCTAGGGTCGTTTGAGTGACGAAGCCGCGGCGGCCAGTCGCTCGATCCTCGCCCAGTCGCGGGCCGCAACTGCGTCCTTGGGGGCGACCCACGAACCTCCGACACAGGCCACGTTCGGCAGGGCAAGGTAGGCCGGCGCGGTTTCCGCCCCGACGCCGCCGGTCGGACAGAATCGCAGGCCGGCCAGGGGCGCCGCTGCTGCCTTCAGCCAGCCAGTGCCTCCGGCAATGTCGGCCGGAAAGAACTTCAGGAGGTGGAAGCCGCGGTCTGCAAGCGCCATGGCTTCGGAGATCGTCTGGACGCCTGGCAGGAAGGGAAGCCCCGACGTCCCGATTGCCTTGGCCAGGTCAGGCGTGCAGCCTGGGCTCACCCCGAAGCGGGCTCCTGCCCGCTGCACCTGCTCGAGCTGGCCGGGATTGAGCACTGTCCCTGCGCCGACAATGGCATCGGGTACTTCTTGCGCGATCAGTTCAAGAGCCGCCAGGGCGGCCTCCGTGCGCAAGGTGATTTCCAGGACCGGCAGGCCGCCCTTGACCAGCGCCTTTGCCAGAGCCACCGCCGTCTCTGGTTCCTGGATCGTCAGGACCGGAATGACCGGGGCCCGGCCGGCAATGGCCGCAATGTCCATGGTCAGACGCTCCAGCCGCCGTCGATGACGTTCACCGTGCCGGTCGTGAAGGCGGCTTCGTCACTTGCCAGGTAGATCGCGAGTGCAGCGATCTCCTCGGCCGAGCCGAACCGGCCCGTCGGCTGGCGCTGCAGGAAGAATTGCTTGGCGTCGGCACCGCCACCCAGGGCCGAGATGCGGTCGTCGAGGGACGGCGTCTGGACCGTGCCCGGGCAGATCGCATTGCAGCGTATGCCCTTGGCTACGTAGTCGACGGCGACCGACTTGGTGAGGCCGATGACAGCCGCCTTGGTCGTCCCGTAGATGCAGCGCAGCGCCGCCCCCTTCACCGACGAGGCGGCCGACGACATGTTGATGATCGAGCCGCTGCCCTTGCCCAGCATTCCCGGGAGGAAGGCCTGGATGGTCCAGAACATGCTGCGGACATTCAGGTCGAAGGCGAACTGCCACTGCTCGTCGGTGGCATCGAGAACGGCACCGTGATGGACAAAGCCCGCGCAGTTGAACAGGACGTCGACTGGCCCGGCCTCGGCCGCCAGCTTTCCGATGGCTGCCTTGTCGAGGACGTCGAGCTTATGCGCCGTCACCCCGTCCACGCCCTCGAGGGCCTTGAGCTTCGCGGCATCGACGTCCGTCGCCCACACCTTTGCGCCCTCGCGGGCAAAGGCGCGGGCCGTGGCGGCCCCGATACCCTGCCCGGCCGCCGTCACGACGCAGATCTTTCCCCTCAGGCGCATTCGTTACTCCCCGGCGCTGCCAGTCGCTGACTGGTCAGCCGCTACTTGATGAGGCCCTTTTCCTTGTAGAATTTCTCGGCACCGGGATGCAGCGGGATGCCGAGCCCCCGCAGCGCCGTCTCGAACCTGATTGCCTTGCCTTTGGCATGCCCCGAGTCGAGCAGCTTGCGGGTGCTGGGGTCCCACAGGGCTGCCGTAACGGCGTAAATGAGCTGCTCGGTCTGCTTGGTCGAAGTCGTCCAGATGGCGTTCACACCCACGGTCTTGACGCCGGCTACATTTTTATAGGCGCCGTCAGGAATCTCGTCGATGCCGAAAAAGCTGTACTTCCGGACAAGCTCATCGGCCTCGGGGCCGTCGATCGGCACGAGCTCGATAGCCGTGGTCGCCGCCAGCTCGGAGATCGCTCCGTACGGCCAGCCGCTCACACTGAAAAAGGCGTCGAGCTGGCCATCCTTGAGCTTGTCGGCCGCCTGCTGGGTCTTCAGGTACTCGGCCTTGAGGTCTTTCTCGGTGAGCCCGTAGGCACCCAGTATCAGCCGGGCATCGACCAGGGTGCCCGATCCCGGCTCGTCGAGCGACAGGCGCTTGCCTTTCAGATCCTTGACCGACTTGATGCCGGAATCCTTGCTGGCCACGAGATGGAAGCTCTCGGGATAGAGGCTCGCAATGGCGCGCAGGGTGTCGGCCCTGGGGCGCCCTTCGTAGATGCCGGTGCCGGTAAAGGCCCAGTAGCCGATATCGGACTGGACGAAACCCGACTGCATCGAGCCGGCGGCGATGGCAGCGGCATTCGCCACGGAACCGTTCGAGGCCACGGCCGTCGCGACGAGGCCCGGAACGCCACAGGAGCCGCCGTCGGCACAGGCCCGCGAACCAGGCGGATTGGAGATCGCGTTGGCGATCAGGCCGCCGATGGGAAAGTAGGTGCCTGCCGTCGCGCCCGTGCCGATGCGGAAGAAGGTGATGTCCTGCGCGCGGACAGACGGGCCGCCGAGCGCAACAGCCCCCAGGCCGCCCAACAGTGCGGTCCTGCGATTGATCAGCATTGTCAGGCCTCCATGACGACGGCGATTAAACCGCGTCCTCCGCAGACCTGCAACGACGACTGCTCAATTCACACCGATCGCCCGGCTGAGCGTCGGGCCGATCTCGTCGTGGATCACGAGATCGGCGCTCTCGTCCTGATCGGTCGGGTCGCGATTGAGAATCACCAGCCCGGCGCCGTTGCGCTTGGCCATCTGGGGAAAGCCTGCAGCCGGGTAGACGACGAGGGAGCTGCCCAACACGATGAGGAGGTCGCAGGCCAGCGTCTCCTCCTGCGCGCGGATCATCGGGATTTCGGGCATCGCCTGCCCGAACGAGATGGTGGCCGTCTTCACGATGCCTTCGCACTTCGCGCAGAGCGGCAGCTCGCCTTTGTCCAAGAATGCCTTGCGGATGGGGGCCAGCTCGTGGCGGTGGCCACAGTCGAGGCAACTGGCGTAGGTCGCATTGCCGTGCAGCTCGATCACCTTGGAGTCGGGGACGCCGGAGCGCTGATGCAGGCCGTCGACGTTCTGCGTGATGATGGCGCTCATGTGCCCCTGCTCGACCAGCTTGGCGAGCGCGCGATGGCCGGCGTTCGGCTCGGCGGTCAGCATGGTCTCGTCGGTGGCGAACTTCCGCCGCCAGGCTTCGCGCCGCATTTCGTCGGACGCCATGAAGTCGTCGAAGTAGATCGGCTTGTAGCGGGTCCAGATGCCGCCCGGCGAACGGAAATCAGGGATGCCCGACTCCGTGGAGATACCGGCGCCGGTAAAAGCCACGATGCGCTTGGCGAACACGATCATGTCATGCAGGCGTTCCCAATTGTCCATAGAACCTCCTCGCAGCGCTCGGCGCCGCGGCAGGCTCTCAGGATAGCCAGCGCTTGCGCCTCTTGTAGTGCTTGGTGTCGCGGTAGGACTTTCGCGCGCCGCCTTCGTTCAAGCCAAGGTAAAATTCCTTGATGTCGGAATTGTCGCGCAGTTTGTCGGCCGGCCCTTCCAGCACGATGCGGCCGTTTTCCATGACATAGCCATGGTCCGCCACGCCCAGCGCCATGGTCGCGTTCTGCTCGACCAGCAGAACCGAGAGCTTCTCCTGCCGCACCAGTCTGTCGACAATGCCGAAGATCTCCTCGACCAGCATCGGCGCCAGCCCGAGCGACGGCTCGTCGAGCAGAACCACCTTCGGCCGGCTCATCAAGGCGCGGCCGATCGCCAGCATCTGCTGTTCGCCCCCCGACAGATACCCCGACTGCTGATGCCGCCTTTCCTTCAGGCGAGGAAAGTACGCGTAGACCAGCTCGATCCCCTGCTTCACCACGGCGCCGTCCTTCTGGACGTGGCCACCGGCGATCAGGTTCTCCTCGGTCGTGAGGTGCTCGAAGACCCGCCGGCCCTCGAAGACCTGGACAAGGCCGAGGCGCGTGACGTCGTGGGCGCGCATGCCGTCGATGCGGCGGTCACCCAGCTGGATGGTGCCCTTCGTGACCTCGCCGCGTTCGCCGTGCAGCACGCCCGAGATCGCCTTCAGGGTCGTCGTCTTGCCGGCGCCGTTGGCCCCCAGCAAGGTCGTGATGGCGCCTTCGCGGACATCGATCGACACCCCCTTCAGGACGAGGATGACGCGGTCGTAAACGACTTCGATGTTGTTGATGGTGAGCATCGCCCGTCGGGCGGCGATTGCGCGCCACCCGCCCATTGGTTCGTCGCTGCGCTGTTTCGATCAGGACTTCTTCGCGTCGGCGTCGAGATGCTTCTGGATCAGCGGCCGGTAGCCCTGGAACCAGTCCTTGCTCTTCACCAGCTTGCCGCCCTTCACCGTCCAGATCTGCACCCAGCCGCCGCCTTCATGGTCGGCCGGGGTGATCTCCATCGGCGGCACCAGGCCCCCCAAGGTGAAGCCCTTGATCGCCTCCATGCCCTTCTTCACTTCTTCAGGAGTCGGCGCGGCGCCGTTCTTGGCCTTGATCGCATTCTTGACGGCTTCGACATGCAGGGCGGCAATCAGGACGCCGCGATTGTAGTAGACGGTCGAGTCCATCTCCTTGGGGGCGGCCTTGCCCTGCGCCTTGTACATCGCCTCGATGTCCTTCAGGACGGGGAAGTCCTTGCCGACGCCGGCGAACTGGATGGTGTTATAGCCCTCCGCTGCGCCCATGCCGCCGGCGGCAATAATGTCGGCCTCGGCGCTGCCCCAGACGAAGGCGACCACCTTGGAAAGCGGGAAGCCCTTGCCTTTCAGCTCCTTGATCGCGACCGACGGGGCACGTCCGAACAGATGGGCGATCACGAAATCGGGCTTGAAGCGGCCGGTGATGTCCAGGATCTGCGCGCCCATCTCGACGCCTGGCGCCGGTACGGCAAAGGTCCTCATCTCGAAGCCCTCGTCCTTGGCGAGATCTTCGAGAATCGGCAGCGGCTCCTTGCCCGCCGGGTTGTCGTAGAAGATGTAGGCGATCTTCTTGCCCTTGAGGCTGCCGCCCAGGCGTTCCTTGGCGAAGGCCACGGCGGCGCCGGCCTGCGACCAGTAGCTGGCGGCGATCGGGAAGGTATAGGGGAAGCGCTTGCCGTCGGCCGACGCCGCCGTGCCGAAGCCCGGCGACGTTCCGAGGATCTTGTCCTCTTCCAGCTTCTTGTTCAGGGCGGCGGTCTGCGGTGTGCCGTACAGGCCCTCGAGCACCGCCCCTTCCTTCTTGAAGCGCTCATGCGCCTCCATCGCCGGCGGCACCTTGTACTCGTTGTCGATCTCGATGACCTTGATCTTGAAGCCTTCGACCCCGCCCTTGCTGTTCACCAGCCCGATATAGTCGTGGTAGCCGGGACAGAGATTGACGCCCACTGTTGCCGTCGGTCCGGTGCGGTCGCACTGGAGGCCGAACACGAGTTCTTTCTGCGCGAAGGCCTGCCCTCCGCCGAACACAAGGGTTGCGGTGGTCGCCGCGACCCCAAGCCAACTCCTCACGAACCTCGTCATGGGTTCCTCCCTTCGCTATTGCGCCCCTCTAGTACGAGAAGGGCCAGACCCGGAAATAACTCCGGACATTGCGCCAGAGCCTGTTCAGTCCTTCGGGCTCGACGATGAGAAAGAAGATGATCAGGCCGCCGAAGACTCCGAGCCGCAGACCGGAGATGACGTTGGCCATTTCCGCCTGGGTGAAGAACAGCGACCCCACATCCTCCATGAACAGACGGATCACGATCGGCAGCAGGGTCACGAAGATCGCGCCGAAGATCGATCCGAGCACCGAGCCCAGCCCGCCGATGATGATCATCGCGAGGTAGTCGATCGACACGATCAACTGGAACTGCTCGTAGTTGGCGATGCCGAAATAGTAGGTGTAGAGCACGCCACAGACGCCGGCGTAGAAAGAGGAGATCGCGAAGGCGAGCAGCTTGTAGCGATAGATGTTGATGCCGATGATCTCGGCGGCGATGTCCTGGTCGCGGACCGCGACGAAGGCCCGGCCGATCCGGCTGCGCGCCAGATTGAGGGTGGCCACGATCGCCAGCACGGCGAAGAACAGCAGGAAGAAGTACAGGCTGCCCTGCGTGTTGAAGCTGAACCCGAACAGGCTCGGTCGATCGACTTCGATGGACGCCTGGGCGCCGCCGGAAATCGCCGGCACGCGATTGATCGTCCATTCGATGATGAGCTGACCCGCCAGGGTGGCGATCGCCAGATAGAGCCCCTTGATGCGCAGGCTGGGCATCCCGACGACGACGCCGATCGCCGCGGCCATGAGACCGCCGGCCGGCAGGGTGATCCAGAACGGCAGGCCGAGCTTCACGGCCAGATTGGCAGCCGTATAGGCGCCGACCGACATGAACGCGGCATGGCCGATCGAGATCTGCCCGGTATAGCCGACCAGGATGTTCAGCCCGAGTGCCCCCACGATCGCGATGAAGATGAGATTGAGGATCGACAGGTAGTATTCGTGGACGGTGAGCGGAATGAGGACGACGAAGATCAGCGCCAGGGCCGCGATCGTCCATTTGGCGATCGGCAGCGGATAGAGCGCGGCATCGGCCGCGTAGGTCGTCTTGAAGATCCCGGCTTCGCGATGGAACATGGGGGCCTACACGCGCTCGATCTTGCGTTTGCCGAAGATGCCGTAGGGCCGGACCATCAGGACCAGGATCATCAGGACATAAGGCGCGAAGTCCTTGGTGCCGCCCCCGACATAGGGGTCGAGGTATCCCGCCGCGAGGCTCTCGACGATGCCGATGATCAGGCCGCCGACCAGCGCGCCGCCGATCGAATCCAGGCCCCCCAGGATCACCACCGGAAACACCTTCAAGCCGACCAGGGCCAGGTGGACGTCGACACCCAGCATGCTGCCCCAGACCACCCCGCCCAGCGCCGACACCACACCGGCCATCGCCCAGGCAAGCGCAAAGTAGCGCTCGACATTGATGCCCATGGCCTGCGCCACCTGCTGGTTGTCCGCGACCGCGCGCATGGCCACCCCCATGCGGCTTTTCTTGAAGAACCAGCTGAAGGCCAGGAAGAGAAGCACGGCGACCACGGCGCCGAGGACCTGGATGGGCGGCAGGCTGGCCGGTCCCAGCACGATCGGCTCGTCGCCGATCGGCAGCGAGACCGCCCGGGTTTCGCTGCCGAAGATGACCGGCCCCAGGCCGCGCAGCATCGCCGCGAGGCCGATCGTGGCCATGATCACCGCCACGACTGGACGGCCGAGCAAAGGACGTAGCACGACCCGCTCGAGGCCGAACCCGAACCCGACCATGACGATCACGACGATGGCGATCGCGGCGACCAGCGGCGCACCCTCGAACCCCAGCACGACGGCGACGATCAGGCCCGCCAGCATGACGAACTCACCCTGGGCGAAGTTGATCGCGTCGGTCGCCTTGTAGACCAGCACGAATCCCAGCGCGATCAACGAGTACATCAGGCCGATCGAGGCGCCGTTCAGGACGAGAGCGAAGGCGAATTCGAGATCTTCCGACATCCTGCCCTCATGCCGCCTGTCGTGCCGGACGCGGTGCCGATCCTCGGGCCGATCCTTGGGACGGTCCGTGGGCCGATTGCGCCGGCAGCACGTCGTGGATGGCGATCGTCGAGTTGAGTGTCGAGCGACGGCCGTCCTCGAAAGTGATCTCCATGGTGACGTCGACCTGATCCTCGGCGCCGTAGAAGGCGTCGATGACGTTGGCGTATTTCTCGGCGACGAACCGGCGCCGCACCTTGCGCGTTCGCGTCATCTCCGCGTCGTCGGCATCGAGCTCCTTGTTGAGCAGGAGGTAGCGCTTGACCTGCTGCACGTCGGGCAACGAGGCGTTGGCCTTGGCGATCTCCTCGCCCATCAGGCCAGCGACCTCGGGCTTGCGGCTGAGGTCCATGTAGCTCGTATAGGCAAGGCCGCGCTTCTCGGCCCAGGTGCCAACGGTCTGCATGTCGATGGCGATCATGGCGACGACGAACGGGCGCTGATCGCCGAAAGCCACAGCCTCCCGAATGAAGGGGCTGAACTTCAGCTTGTTCTCGATGAATTGCGGCGCGAAGGCCGAACCGTCATCCAGCTTCCCGACATCCTTGGCCCGGTCGATGATCACGAGATGCCCCTGCTTGTCGAAGAACCCGGCATCGCCCGTCTTCAGCCAGCCGTCGGGGGTCACGGTCTCGCGCGTGATCTCGTCCTGCTTGAAGTAACCGCAGAAGACGTTCGGCCCCTTCAGCATGACCTCGCCGCGATCGTCGATCTTGACTTCGATGCGTGGGATCGGCCGGCCGACGGTGTTGGGATTGGCCTCGGCATCGGACTGGCAGGAGATCATCGCCGACGCTTCCGTCGCGCCGTAGACCTGTTTCAGGTTGATGCCGAACGAGCGGAAGAAGCGATAAGTGTCCGGGCCGAGCGGTGCGCCGCCAGTGTAGCACCAGCGCGCCTTGCGCAGGCCGAGCTGATCGCGGACCGGCCCGTAGACCACGACCTCCCCGACCGCCAGCCCCAGCCGGTCCGTGAGCGACAGCCGCTTGCCGTCCGAACGCTTCAGCTCGCAACGTTCCGCCAGTCCGCGGAAGAACTCGAAGACATGGCGCTTGAGCGGTGTGGCATCGCCTGCCTTGACCTGCATCTGGGTCAGCATGTTCTCCCAGATGCGCGGCGGGGCGAGCATGGTGTCGGGGCCGAGTTCACGCAGATCGCGCTGCACCGTCTCGGGATTCTCCGGACAATTGGCCACCAGGCGTTCCATTAGCGCCATGCCGAGCGTGAAGGCGGCATCGCCGACCCAGGCCATCGGCAGGTAGGACAGCCAGTTGTCGCCCCGCCGCACGTCGTTGACCTCGACGAAGGATTCGGCGGTGGCGATCATGTTACGATGACTGAGCATCACCCCCTTGGGGTTGCCCGTCGTCCCCGAGGTGTAGGCGATCATCGCGGTATCGTCGGCGGTTCCCTTGGCGAGCTCGCTGTCGAAGAACTGCGGATGTGCTTTGGCGAAGGCCCGCCCCTCTTCCAGGATGTTCTCGAACGATCGCAGGATCGCGTCGTCGTAGAAGGAGAGCCCCCTCGGGTCGTCGTAGATGATCCACAGCAGCCGCGGCAGCTTCTCCTTCAACGACAGCGCCTTGTCGACCTGCTCCTGGTCCTCGGCGACGATCACCGATGTCTCGGCGTGATTGAGCACGTAGACGAGTTCCGACGCGATCGAGTCCTGGTAGACCGGGACCGAGACGCCGCCCAGGACCTGCGCCGCGAGTTGCGCGAAGTAGAGCTGCGGACGGTTGTCGCCGACCACCGAGAGCTTGTCGCCGCGACCGAAGCCCAGGGCCGCGAGACCGAGGGCGAAGTCGCGGACATTGTCCCGGTAGGCCGACCAGCTATAGGTCTGCCAGACGCCCCGGGTCTTTTCACGCATGCCCGGTCCTCTGGGATCTTCGCCGGCATTGCGCTGCAGCAATTTGGGCAGAGTCGAAGTCCCGGCCGCGTCGACGAGGCTCATAGCCGCCCTCCTCCTTTGCCAGTGCCGAGATAGGCTTCGATCACCTTGGGATCGCGTTGGACCTCTTCGGGGGTTCCCGCCGCGATCCGACGACCGCGGTCGAGCACCACGACGCGATCGGAGATATCCATGACGACGCCCATGTCGTGCTCGATCAGCACGACGGTGACCCCACGCTCCTGATTCACGTCGAGGACATAGCGCGCCATGTCCTCCTTCTCGTCCTGGTTCATGCCGCCCATCGGCTCGTCGAGTAGAAGCACCTTGGGCTCCAGCGCCAGGGCCCGGCCGAGCTCGACCCGCTTGCGAAGGCCATAGGCAAGTGCTGCCGTCGGCTGCTTGCGCAAATCCTGGAGCTTCAAGAACTCGATGATCTCCTCGATCGCCTCGCGATGGGCAATGTCCTCCTTTTGCGCCATTCCCCAGTAGATGACGCTCGACAGGACCCCGGCTTTCATCCGCACGTGCCGGCCGAGCATCAGGTTGTCGAGGACGGTGAGCCCGCTGAAGAGCGCGATGTTCTGGAAGGTGCGAGCGATGCCGAGCGCGGCAATGTCGCTCGGCTTGCGCTGGGTGATGTCCTGTCCTTCGAGAAGAACACGGCCGGTATCGGGCTTGTAGAAGCCCGAAATCATGTTCAAGAGCGATGTCTTTCCCGCACCGTTGGGACCGATGATGGAGAGGATACCGCCACGTGGAACTTCGAGGGAAACGTCCTGCACAGCCGTGACGCCGCCGAATCTCTTCGACACGCCTTCGACCACGAGTTGATTGTCGCCCTCACGCGCGGCCAAGCGCTGGGCGGACGTCCCCACCATGAACCCTCCCTAAACTCGAACCTCTTGTTCCCTTATGATTACTGGCATCATGCAGGTTCCGTAGAACGGACGCAACACGTAGGGAGTTTGGCTCATGCCCCGTCACATCGTCTGTCTGACCTTCGACCACGACCATGTTTCCGGTCTGATCGCTCGCGGCATGACTTCGCCCACGGCCATTTCGCGCGGGGAATACGATATCGTCGTCATTCCCCGCCTGGTCACCTTATTGCAACGCTATGGCATCAAGGCGACGTTCTTCACGCCCGGCCACACAATCGACAGCACTCCGGCGGCCGTCACCCCCTATGTCGAGGCGGGTCACGAACTCGCTCACCACGGCTGGACCCACCGCCTGCCCGTCAACCTCACGCGCGATGAAGAAGAGGAAGAGATCGTTCGCGGCAACGAGTCGATCCAGCGCATCAGCGGGCGGAAGGCACGCGGTTATCGCTCGCCGGCCTGGGATCTCTCGCCCCACTCCATCGACCTGCTGTTGAAGCACGGCATCCAGTACGACAGCTCACTGATGGGCAACGACTACGATTGCTACTTCGCCCGCCAGGGCGACGTCGCCGAGCTGATGAAGCCCCTGGTTCGCGGTCGCGAGACGGCCCTGGTCGAGATGCCGATCTCCTGGTCGCTCGACGATTTTCCTGTCTTCGAATATATGCGCCTGCCCAATGGCTCGGTGCAGCAGGGCCTGATGAACGCGACGGGCGTCCTGGAGAATTTCGTCGACGACTTCACCTACATGACCCGGGTCTGCGACTACGGCATCCTCACCTATACCTTCCATCCGCATGTCATCGGCCGCGGCCATCGCATGATGATGCTGGAGCGGCTGATCCAGCGCCTGATCGAGGGCGGTGCCGTGTTCATGACCATGGAGGCCGCCATGCAGGACTGGCTGGCGCAGCGTCGCGGCGCGGCCAAGGCCGCCGAGTGATCTACTGCAGCGAACCGCGCGCTGTCCGGACGGCCCGGCAGATGGTGACCATCTTGCCGATGGCGTGATCGACGAAGGCCTGCACGCCCGTCTCGATCTTGGTCGCCAGTTTGGGCTGCGGTGCGGCGATGGCGCGTGCCAGAACGGCCGCCTGTGCCGCTGCCGCCGCCCGGTTTGCCGCAATGGCGCGATCGAGCGAGCCATTCGCCTGGACCGGCGCCAGGCTCGCTTCGAGTTGCTCGAGGAAGGCCGGCGCATGGGCCAGGTGGCGATACATGCTTGCCAGGATCAGGGGCTGCGGCCGGTCACCGAACCTGTTCAGCCGCAGGACCCGCTGCCAGGTCTCCGGCGTCACATCTTCCTCGGCCGCCAGTTTCGGCAAAGCGACGTCCGGCGGCGACAGACGTGGACCGGCAGCCGGCTCGCCGACTGCAGCGGCTTCGCCGCGCAGCCAAGTGGCGAGCGCCCCCAAGGCGAAAAGATTGATCGTGTTCGAATGGTCGTAGCTTGCGAGGACCGCATCGACACTGGCCGGCTGGTCAGCCGCCAGCCCTTCCAGCCGCGGAAGGATCATGCTCTCCCGAAACCGGACGGCAGCCGTGTCGGCCATTCCTTGCTGGTAGAGCGGCTTTACGACCGACCAGGCCCATGGCAAGGCGCCGTCCAGGGTCGCCAAATGACGCCAGACGAGGTTGACCACCCTGACGCCCACCGTGGCGCGGATATCGGCAAAGAGCTCGGCGACCTCGCCCGTGGCCGCCGCCTCGGCGACGGCCGGAAACGGATCGTTCACTCGGCGGCCTGCTTGGAATCCTGTCCCAGCACGGTGAAGAAGGAGGCCGTTTTCGGCTGCTTGGGCAGCTCGACCAGCCCTTCCTTCAGGCGGGCGAAACGGGCCTCCTTGCCGCGCACGATGCGGCCCTCGTTCAGGCTGGGCATCGGGTTGCGGGCGATCGGCACGGCGTCGGCCGCGGTGTAGACACAGATATAGAGCCCCCGCGACTTGTCGGCGCCGTTGGCGGCCGAGCCGTGCAGCAGGCGGGTGTGCATCAGGCAGACGCTGCCGGCCTTGCCGAGGCAGGGCAGCGACTGGTCCAGCGCCTTCTTTTCCTCATCGGGCGCGACGGCGCCGGTGAATTTCTCGCCGTCGAACAGCGACAGGACCGGCCCCTTGTGCGAGCCCGGCACCACGGTGAGGCAGCCGTTGTTCTGGTCGACATCGTCAAGGAACAGCAGCGCCGTCACGATGTCGTCGTTGGTGTGCGGCGTATAGGCGAAGTCCTGATGGTAGTTGACCTCGGTCTTCGCTCCCGAAAGCTTGAGGTTGATCTTGCAGTGGTGGAACTTGACGTCCGGACCGATCAGGTCGGCCACCATGTCGACCATGCGCGACTCGAGCATGACTTCGCGATAGGCATCGGAGATGTCCGAGGGATTGTTGATGCGGCGCAGCGCCGGCTTGGCGGCCGAGTGTTCGGCCCCCATGTCGAAGCGTGGCCGACCGTCGACCGTGGGCGGGCCGAACGGCGCGCTGTGTGCCCGGCTCGCCTCCACCCAGCCCGCGATCTCGCCGTTCAGTGCGGCGAGCTGGGCCGGTGTGACAGCGTCCTCGACCATGAGGTAGCCGTCACGCCAGAACGCATCTCGTTGTTCCTGTGTCAGCCCCTTCATGGTCGTCTCCTCCCGTTAGACGACGCCTCGCTTGCGGAAATCGGCGATTGCGGCGGCGTCGTAGCCGAACTCCTTCAGGATGGCGTCGGTATGCTCGCCCTGCTCGGGCGTGGCCGACTTCATCTCAAAAGGCGTGCGGCTCATGTTGATGGCCTGGCCGATCACCTCGATGTCGCCCAGCTTGGGGGACTTCACGGGGTGGGCCATCTTGAGATGTTTGACCTGCGGGTCGTCGAACATCTCGTCCATCTTGTAGATCGGGCCGGCCGGGACGCCGGCCTTGTTGAGCTTCTCGACCAATTCGGCGCTCGTGTAGGCGGCGACCCGCTTGTCGATCTCCGCATTCAGGGCATCGCGATTCTTGGCGCGTGCCTTGTCGGTGCTGAAGCGCTCGTCGGTCATCAGCTCAGGTGCGGCGACGCACTCGCAGAAGCGCTTGTAGATATGGCCGCCGGACGCCGCGATGTTGATGTAACCGTCCTTGGTCTTGAAGACGCCGGTCGGGATCGAGGTCGGGTGATTGTTGCCGGCCTGGCCGGGAACGTCCTTGGCGAGCGTCCAGCGCGCCGCCTGGAAGTCGCACATGGAAATCATCGCCTGCAGCAGCGAGGTCGAGATCCACTGGCCCTGCCCCGAGGTTTCGCGCTCCAGCAGCGCCGTCAGGATGCCGATGGCGCAGTGCAGGCCGGCGCCGACATCGGCGACCGCGATGCCCGCCCGGACCGGCCCCTGCCCCGGCATGCCGGTGACCCACATCAGCCCGCCCATGCCTTGGGCGATCTGGTCGAAGCCCGCACGCTCGGCATAGGGACCGTCCTGGCCGAAGCCCGAGATCGATCCCAGGATGATGCGCGGATTGACCTTCTTCAGGCTCTCGTAGTCGATGCCGAGCCGGAACTTCACGTCGGCGCGATAGTTCTCCACGACGACGTCGGCCTTTTCGACCATCTTCATGAAGACGGCCCGGCCGTCCGGCTCCTTGAGGTTGAGCGTCACCGACCGCTTGTTGCGGTGCAGGTTCTGGAAGTCCGGCCCATGGCGCGGCCCTCCCATGTCCATCTCGCCGGCCGACGGCGGCATCTCGACCTTGATGCAATTGGCCCCCCAGTCCGCCAGGTAGCGGACGGCGGTCGGACCGGCGCGCACGCGCGTCAGGTCGAGGACGGTGAAGCGGGCAAGCGGTCCAGCGGTCATGCTCTCACTCTACGTTGGGCGACTATTCGACCCGTACCATGGCGGCAGGATCGATCTCCAGCCAGACCCGACTGCCGACCTCGAATACCTGACTGGGACTGGTCGAAACGCGGACCGGCTTGGTCCCGGCCAGCGGGCGGACCTGGTAATCCCAATATTCTCCGAGATAGGAGCGGCTGGAAATCTCCGATTCGACGGCCAGCGCCTGGCCGGAAGGCTGGCGGGTCGTGAGGCCGATGGCCTGCGGGCGCAGCGAATAGAGCAAGGCACCGCTGCCGTTCACGCCTTCGAGGGAGCCGGCCTTGGCGGCGAAACCGTCGAACCGGACCTCGCCGGCTTCGTGGCGGCCTTCCAGGAAGTTGGTGCGGCCGATGAAGCCTGCCACGAACCGGCTCCTCGGCCGGCCGTAGAGGGTGTGCGGCGGGTCGATCTGCTCGATCTTGCCCTTGTTCATGACCACGATCCGGTCCGACGTCACCATGGCCTCGGACTGGTCGTGCGTGACATAGACCGTGGTGATCTTGAACTCGTCATGCAGCCGGCGGATCTCGAACCGCATCTCCTCGCGCAGATTAGCGTCGAGATTGCTGAGCGGCTCGTCGAGCAGCAGCACTTCGGGTTCGACCACGATGGCGCGCGCCAGGGCCACGCGCTGCTGCTGGCCGCCCGACAGCTCGGCCGGATAGCGGCCCTTGAGGTTGCGCATCTGGACCACGTCCAGGATCTTGTCGACGCGCCGGTCGATCTCGGCCCGCGACAGCTTGCGGATCTGCAGGCCGAAGCCGACATTCTCGCCCACCGTCATGTTCGGCCAGATCGCGTAGCTCTGGAAGATCATCGACATGCGCCGATGCTCCGGCGGCACGACGTGGCCGGCCGAGGAGATCTGCTTGCCGTCCATCTCGATGGTGCCGGCCGTCGGCGGCATGAAACCGGCGATCATGCGCAAGGTCGTGGTCTTGCCGCAGCCCGACGGGCCCAGCAGCGAGACGAACTCTCCCTTCGCCAGCTCGAGCGAGAAATCGGCGACCGCATCGAAGCTGCCATAGCGCTTGACGACGTTCTTCAGGACCAGCTTGCTCATGTCGCGTTGCGCCTCAGCATGAAATCACGGCCAAGCGCCTTCTGCCCGACCCACAGCAGCGGCAGGGTAAGCACCTGCAGGATCAACGCCAATGCGGCGAGGCGCTCGAAATTACCCTCCTCGCTCATGTCGAAGATCATGACCGACGCCACTTTGGTGTTGGGACCGTAGAGGAAGATCGCCGCCGACAGTTCGCGTGTGGCGGGAATGAAGATCAGGAGCCAGGCGCCCAGCAGATTGCGCTTCAGAAGGGGTGTGACGACGCGGCGGAGCGCCGTCAGCCGGCTACCGCCCAGGACGCGGACCGCCTCCTCCATCTCTGGGTTGACGCTGCGGATCGCGGCACTTGCGTTGACATAGCCTACTGGCAGGAAGCGTGTCGTGAAGGCCAGGATCAGGATCAGGGCCGTGCCGTAAAGGGACAGCGGCGGCGGGGCATAGGCGGCGTAGAAGCCGATCGCCAGCACCACGCCGGGGATAACAAAGGGCGCCACGCAGAGGAAACCCAGGACACCGCCGAACGGCACCAGCTTGCGGGCCACGATGTAGGCAATTCCCAGAGTGAGGAACACCGCGACCGTGGCGCTGGCGCCGGCATAGAGGAAGCTGTTCAGCACCGACTTCGCGGCCGTCGCGTGCTCGAACAGCACAAAGCGAAAGTTCTGGAGGGAGATGTTGTCCCAGGCGAAGCCACGGCCCCAGGCCTTGGCGAAGGCCGACTGGAGCAGGAAGACGTAGGGCAGGAAGACCGCGAGCGCGGCCACGAACATGGCGTAGCCGAACACCACCCAGCGCCAGCGCCCGAGCAGGATCGGCCGCCGCTCCCCGCCCTTGCCGGTCAGGGCCACGAACCCCTTGCGGTGGGTCATCAGGCGTTGGACCAGCACCAGCAGCACGGTGATGCCGAGCAGTGGCATGGCATAGGCCGCTGCGACTTCGACCCGGACAGGGTTGCCGAAGAACTGGAAGAGCTGTGTCGTGACGACGTTGAAGCGGGCGGGAATGGCGATCATCGCCGGCGATCCGAACAGGGCGATCGCCTCGAGGAAGCAGATGATCAGCCCGCCCAGGATGGCCGGCAACGCCAGCGGCAGGGTGACCCGCCACATCGTCCGCCAGGGCCCCGCCCCCAGGATGTTGGCGGCGTCCTCCATCTCCGACGAGACGAGTTCCAGCGCCGCCGTCGTGAAGATGAAGATGTAGGGAAAGGAATAGAGGGCGATGACCAGCGCCAGGCCCGAGAAGCTGTAGATGTTGAAAGGGCCCGCTTCCGCCCCCGTCAGCAGCGTGTAGAAGCGGTTCAGCCAGCCGGCGTTGGGGCCGGCCAGCAGAATCCAGGCGACGGCACCGGTGTAAGGCGGCGTGATGAAGGTCGCGAGCACCAGCATGCGCGTCAGGCCGCGCCCCGGCATGTCGGTGCGGGCCACCGCCCAGGCAAGCGGAACGGCAAAGATGCCGGCCAGAAGGGCCGACACGGCGCCGAGCTTCAGGGAGTTCAGCAACGCCTCGACATAACGCGCCCGGCCGTAGGCCGTCGCATAGTTGGCGAAGGTGAACTCCCCGGTCCGTTCGGCCTGGAAGCTGGTGATGACGAGATAAATGAAAGGGCTGACGACCAGGAACAGCAGGACCGCGATGATCCCGATCCACAGCAGCCAGGTCGAATCGAAGCCGCCGGCGCGTGCAGTTCGCGCCGGCGCGGTGTCCAGGGTCGAGGCGGTCGCCGTCACGTTGGTTGCCGCCCTCTTCTCAATTGCCGAACGTGTCGCGCCACTGCTCGATCACCTCCGGGATTCCCTTGTCCACTTCGGCGACGGTCGGCTTGATCAGCTTGACCTCACTGATCGGCTTGGCGCCCGGCGGGGCCGGCACTTCCGGCCGCATCGGGATGCCGAAGTGCTTGGCGTTGATCTTCGACGCCTCGATCGAATAGAGGTACTCCATGAAGAGCTTGGCGGCGTTGGGATGCTTGGTGCCCTTCATGATCGCCGAGGGCGACACGATCAGCACCGCACCGTCGCTGGGATAGGACACCGCCAGCGGATTGCCGCGGGCGGCGCTGAACAAGGTCGAGCCGTCGGCGCCCGCTGCGACCTGCCGTTCGCCGGCGTTCAGGGCGGTGACGGTATCGTTGATCGAGCGTCCGATCTGCGGCTTGTTCTTCTCGAGCTTGTCGAAATACTGCCAGCCGTAGAGCTTCTTCATCGACAGGACCCAGGTGCCGACATAGCCGGAGAAGCCGGGATGGCCGGTCGAGACCTTACCCTTCCACTTGATGTCGAGCAGGTCTTCCCACTTCTTGGGGGCGTCCTCGGGCTTCACCTTCGAGGTGTTGTAGGTCAGCACGACGAGGCCGGCTGCCGTCGGATGGTAGAAGCCGTCGGCGTCGAAATTCTGGAAGGTCGGTACGATCTTGGGGGGCGTCTCGGGAATGTACTTCTCGAAGCGGCCCTCGGCCTTCAGGCGGGCATAATGGCCGAGATCGGTCGACGAGAAGACGTCGCAGATCGTCTGGTTGTTCTTGATGTCCTGCAGCAGGCGCTGATAGGCGACCTGCGCCGTCGTGCGCACGACATTGACCTTCACGCCGTACATCTCGGTGAAGCCGCGCCCCAGATCCTCTGCGCCCTCGGACGTGTAATGGGCCACGTACCAGGTGATCTCGCCTTCCTTCTTGGCCGCTTCGGCAAGTGCGTTGATGTCGGCGCGTGCCGTGACAGGCAATATGGCCAGCGCAAAGACGAGCGCGAGGCGTCCCAACCCCTTCATGAGTTCCTCCCGGATGACTGCTTCATTGGTGTTGAAGTGGGATACGATCACACACCGAGCCACGCAACAAGCATTTGAGACAAAGAGAACGCGCATGACGGAAACCACGCGCTCGAACGACTGGGCCGCCTACTACCAGAAACTTCGCGATCGGCCGCCGCGCCGCACCTTGCTGTCGGCACTCGATGCGTTCGGTGCACCACCGTCTGACGCGCTGGTCATCGATCTCGGCTGCGGTGACGGTCGCGATGCGATCGAAATGCTGCGCCGCGGCTGGCGGGTGATCGCCGTCGACTCCGAGCCCGAAGCCTTGCGTCAGTTGCAGGAGCGGCCACTGCCCGAGGGCAGCGACCTGACGCCGGTCGTCGCGCGACTCGAAGAGGTGCCGATTCCGCTCGGCGTCCATCTGGTGAACTCCAGTTTCGCCATGCCGCTTTGCGAGCGCGCCGACTTCTTCAGGACGTGGGCGCGCATCCGCGAGGCCCTTCCCGCGGGAGGCCGCTTCGCCGGCCAATGGTATGGCGAGCGCGACAGCTGGGTCGGCCGGCCAGGCATCACCTTTCTCGATCGCGACGAAGCGCGGGCCCATCTCGACGGCCTCACCCTGGAAATGTTCGAGGAGGAGGAAGCCGACGGCACGACGCCGCGCGGCAACGCCAAGCACTGGCACATCTTCCATATCGTTGCGCGGAAGCCTTGAGGGCCGTCGACGTAGACAAGGCACCGGCCCTTGGCCGACACTCCGGCATCGCCTTCAACGGAGGGATGCATGGCCTCCTCACAGTCTGCCGGCGCGTCGCGCGAGGTCCCGGTCACCGCCGAGATCGCCAAGCGAGCCGCCTCTCTCGCCTGGCGCGATCTGCCGGACGATCTCGTCGAACGCACCAAGCAGTGCCTGCTCGACTGGTTTGCCGTGACCATTGCCGGTGCCCAGGAAGAGCTGACCGATATCCTCGTCCGTGAAGCCCTGGAGGACGGCGCCAAGGGGCCGGCCACCCTCGTGGGACGCCCGGAGACTGTGCTGCCTTCGGCCGCCACGCTCATCAACGGGTCGGCGAGCCATGCGCTGGACTATGACGATGTGAACTTCTCGATGGGCGGCCATCCGACGGTGACGGTCGTCCCTGCCCTGCTGGCGCTCGGCGAGCAGATGAAGGCGTCGGGCCGTCTGTTCATCGAGAGTTTCGTCGCGGGCTATGAGACATCCGGCCGGGTCGGGCGTCTGGTCGCCCCCAGCCACTACCAGAAGGGCTTCCACGTCACCGGCACGGTCGGCTCCTTTTCGGCCGCCGCTGCCGCCGGCCGCATGCTGGGCCTCACCGACGAGCAGCTGAGCGTGGCCTTCGGTATCGCCGCAACCCAGGCCGCCGGCCTCAAGTCCAACTTCGGCACCATGTGCAAGCCGCTGCATGCCGGCACGGCCTCCGAGCACGGCCTGCGCGCCGCCCGCCTCGCCGCCAAGGGCTTCACCGCCCGCCGCGACTCGCTCGAATGCGACCAGGGATTCGCCTCCTCGCAAAGCGACCATCTCAATGCCGACGCCGCGCTCGGCGAGCCGCCGCAGGGCTGGCACCTGCGCAACAACCTCTTCAAGTACCATGCCGCCTGCTACCTGACGCACGCGCCCATCGAATGCGCCAAGGAGATCCGGCTCAAGAGCAACTTCCCGCCGGAGCGGGTGCAGAAGATCCTGCTGCGCATCGATTCCGGCGCCGACCGGGTCTGCAACATCCCGCATCCGACGACCGGCCTCGAAGCCAAGTTCTCGCTGCGCCAGACCGTGGCCATGGCGCTGACCGGCGTCGATACCGCCAACCTCGCCTCCTACAACGAGGCGGTGACCCAGGATCCGCGCATCAAGGCGCTGCGCGACAAGATGGCGATCGATTTCAAGCCGGGCTGGACGCACTCGTTTGCCGAGATGGCCATCCAGCTCGACGACGGCACGACCATCGAGACCACGCACGATGCCGGCATCCCGTGGGCCGACATCGCCAAGCAGCGCCAGGCCCTGGAAACCAAGTTCGACAGCCTGGTGACGCCCCTGCTGGGCGCTGCCGGGGCGCGCCGCCTGCACGATGCCATCGAGCAGGTCGACAGCCTCAGCGATGTCGGCGATCTGGTGCGTGCTTCTGCCAAAAGTTAACGGAGTTCAACAGGCTAATGACGGAAGATTTCAGGGCCCGCGCCCGGCTGGTGCCCAAGGGCAACCGCTATGAGGATTTCGAGGTCGGGCGCGTCTTCAACCATCACTGGGGCCGCACGATCACGGCGTCGGAGAGCACGCTTTTCACGACGCTGACGCTGCACTTCAATCCGCACTACTACAACGCCGAATATGCCAGGGCGCACGGCCATCCCGGCATCGTCGCCAACCCGCTGTTGGTCTTCACCACGGTGTTCGGCCTCACGGTCGAGGATCTGAGCGAAGGCGGCGGGCCGTTCCTCGGCGTCAACGAACTCACCTATCACAAGCCGGTCTACCCCGAGGATTCGCTGCGGGCCGAATCGGTGGTCCTCGACCGCCGCACCTCTGATTCCCACAAGGGCTTCGGAATCGTGACCTGGCACACCAAGGGCTTCAACCAGCGCGACGAACTCGTCATCGACTTCAAGCGCACCAACCTCGTCCGTCTCAGGAACTCGTAAGATGCCTTTTCTCACCGAAGAACGCCGCATGATCCAGGAGCAGGCGCGCGAATTCACGCTGAACGAAGTCCTGCCGGTCGCCAACAAGCTCGACCCCGAAAAGGGCGAGATCCCGATGGATCTGCGCGAGAAGATGGCTGAGCTGGGTTACTTCGGCATCCTGATCCCCGAGCAGTATGGCGGGCTGGGCCTGGGCTGCTCCGAGTACTGCCTAGTGACCGAGGAACTGTCGCGCGGCTGGATGAGCGTCGCCTCGATCATCGCCCGCGGCAACCTGCTGATCGGCTCGCACGAGATGAGCGAGGAGCAGCGCAGCCGCTACCTCCCCCGCATGGCCAAGGGCGAGTTCCTCGGCGCTTTCTCGATGTCCGAGCCGAACGCGGGCTCCGACATCTCCAACATCTCCTGCCGCGCCCGGAAGGACGGTTCCGGTTACCTGATCAGCGGCAACAAATACTGGTGCACCTTTGCCGACGGTGCGGACTTCATGATCATCATCGCGCGCACGTCCGACGCCCCGCCGGGCAAGCGCCATCTCGGCCTGTCCATGTTCTTCGTCGAGAAGAAGCGCGGCGAGCTGCCGGCCGGCTGCAGCGGCGCGCCGATTCCCAAGATCGGCTACTTCGGCTGGAAGACCTGGGAACTGGCCTTCGACAATTTTCGGGTCGATGCCGCCGACCTGATCGGCAAGGAAGGCGAGGCGTTCTACTACGCCACCTCGGGCCTGGAGACCGCCCGCGCCCACACCGCGGCGCGCGCCATCGGGCTCGCCCAGGGGGCCCTCGACGATTCGATCCAGTACGCCAACGACCGCAAGCAGTTTGGCCATTCTATCTCCGACTTCCAGGCGATCCGCTTCAAGATCGCCGACATGGCGACCCAGATCGAAGCCGCTCGCCAGCTCATGTATTTCGTCTGCGAGCAGATCGACACCGGCCAGCGCTGCGACAAGGAGGCGTCGATGGTGAAGCTGTTCGCCTCGGAGATGGCTGAACGGGTCACCAGCGAGGGCCTGCAGATCCATGGCGGTGCCGGCTACACGACCCTGCATGCCATCGAGCGCCACTGGCGCGACGCCCGCCTCACAAAGATCTTCGAGGGCACCTCGGAAATCCAGAAGCGCATCATCTCCGACCGGCTGCTGGGTCGCGGGAGGAACTGATGAAAGTCTCCGCCCTTACCGGCAAGGCCAGCTACTTCGAGGATTTCGTCGTGGGCGACGTGATGAAGCATGCCCGCGGCAAGACGGTAGAGCCGCTGGAGCAGGTCTGGATCACCAACGTGACCATGAACACCGCCGAGGCTCACTTCAACGAGCACCTGACCCAGTCGATGCCCTACGGGCAGCGACTGGGCTTCGGTGGCGTCACGATCTCGATCTGCATCGGCCTCGCCGCCGAGGACACCGCCGAGAACGCGCTGATGGAGCTCGGCATGGACAAGATCCGGCTCAAAGGGCCGCTGCACCATGGCGACACGCTCTACTGCTACACCGAGGTGCTGGAGAAGACCGATGGCAAGCAGCCCGACGCCGGCATCGTGCGCTTCAAGCATTACGGCGTGAACCAGGACGACAAGCACATCTTCGAGGGCGAGCGCACCGTGCTGATCAAGCGGCGCAGCCACTGGGGAGACAAGTGAGCGTCGACTCTCCTCTCGGCGCCCTCGACGGGGTCCGCATCATCGACCTCACGCAGATGCTGGCCGGCCCGTTCTGCACCATGCTGCTGGCCGACCAGGGCGCCGAGGTCGTCAAGGTCGAGCCAATCGACGGCGACCATACGCGCATCATCGGCCCCTACCATGCCGACGACCGGCTGAAGGCGTTCGGCGGTTACTTCGCCTCGGTCAACCGCAACAAGAAGTCGATCGCCATCGACCTCAAGAAGCCCGAGGGCCGCGACCTCGTGATCCGACTGTGCCAGGACGCCGACGCCGTGGTCGAAAATTCGCGGGCCGGCGTCATGGAGCGGCTCGGCCTTTCCTACGAGACGCTGCGCGAGGCCAATCCCAAGCTGGTCTATGCCACGATCCGCGGCTTCGGCGACCGGCGGACCGGCGCCAGCCCCTATGTCGACTGGCCGGCCTACGACGTCGTCTCGCAGGCCTTCGGCGGCGTCATGGCCATCACCGGTCCCGACAAGAACACGCCGCTGAAGGTCGGGCCCGGCATCGGTGACCTGATGCCCGCCACCATGTGCGCGGTGGGCCTGGTCAGCGCCATCTTCCGCGCCCACAAGACCGGCAGGGGCCAGTTCGTCGATGTCGGCATGGTCGATGCCATCCTGTCGATGTGCGAGCGCATCGTGCACCAGCACGCCTATACCGGCGGCGTGCCCGTGCCCGAGGGCAATCACCATCCCCTGCTCTGCCCGTTCGGCATGTTCCCGGCCAAGGATGGCTTCATCACCATCGCCGCCCATGCCGACGCCCACTGGCCGATCCTGTGCCGGCTGATCGGCCGGCCGGAGCTCGGCACCGCCCCGCGGCTCGGCACGGTGCAGGACCGGCGCGCCAACCAGGACGAGATCATCGCCGCCGTGTCGGCCTTCACCAGCCGGCACACCAAGCAGGAGCTGCTGCAGCATTTCGGCGGTCAGGTGCCTTTCGCGCCAGTGAACGACGTGCGCGACGTCTTCGCCGACCCGCATTTTGCGGCGCGCGACATGGTGGTGCGGGTTCCGCATCCCGGCCTCGATGTCGAGACCGCGATCGCCGGGGTGGCCATCAAGATGACGGAAACCCCGGGGCGCGTGCGCCATCGCGCCCCCTTGCTGGGCGAGCATACCGACGCGTATCTGGGATCGATCGGTTGCAGCGCAGGCGACATCGCCCGCCTGCGCGCCGACAAGATCGTTGTCTGAGGAGAACAGAATGACCGACCGTCAACCCCGCCGCCCCCGCCGCGTCCAGCTTTCGACGCCCGGCTCCAGCGAGAAGATGATCCAGAAGGCGTCGGAGTCGAAGGCCGATCACGTCTTCCTCGACCTCGAAGACGCCGTCGCTCCCAGCCAGAAGCGCGATGCCCGCAAGAAGATCGTCGAGGGCCTGAAGTCGCTCAACTGGACGGGCAAGACGCGCTGCGTGCGCATCAACGACCTCACCACCGAGTACGCCTTCGAGGACATCATCGAAGTGGTCGAAGGTGCCGGCGAGCATCTCGACACGATCATGATGACCAAGGTGCTGACGCCGGCCGACGTGCTGTTCGCCGACAAGCTGCTGCATCAGCTCGAGAAGAAGCTGAAGCTCAAGCGCCGCATCGGCCTCGAGGCGCTGATCGAGGAAGTCGAGGGCATGCAGAACGTCGATGCCATCGCCAAGTCGACGCCGCGGCTCGAGTGCCTGGTGTTCGGCATGGGCGACTTCTCGGCCTCGATGGGCGTAAACAACAAGAATGTCGGCGAGACCGAGGGCTATCCGGGCGACATCTGGCACTATGCCCGCTTCCGCCTGATCATGGCCTGCCGTGCCGCCGGCATCGATCCGGTCGACGGTCCGTTCGCCGACTTCAAGAACCCCGATGCCTATCGCGAGGAGTGCACCCGCTCGATGACGCTGGGCGCCGTCGGCAAGTGGGCGATCCATCCCTCGCAGATCGACATCGCCCTCGAGGTCTTCTCGCCCAAGGCCGAGGACATCGCCCGCGCCCGCAAGCTCGAAAAGGCCTATGCCGAAGCCGAGGCCAAGGGCCTGGGCGCCATCAATGTCGACGGCATCATGGTCGACGTCGCCTCGATCCGCATCCTGCGCAACACCATCCTGAACAAGGCCGACCTTTTCGGGATGTAAGCCTGCTCCCATGAAGCGCGCGATCATCCCCGTGGCCACCATGCTGGCCATTCAGGTGATGGTCTCGCTCTCCGTGCTGTCGCTCAGCGTGATGATGCCGGCGGTCGCGAAAGATCTCGCGATCGATCCCAAGCTGGTCGGCATCTTCACCGCCATCATCTATGCCGTGGCCGCCGCCACGGCACTGGCGGCCGCCGGTCCCATCCTTCGTTTCGGATCGGTCCGCCTCTGCCAGGCGGCCCTGCTGATGGCCGCCCTCGGCCTCGCCTTCAACGCACTCGCCCTGGTGGCCGCGACCGTGCTGGCCGTGGTCTGCATCGGGGCCGCCCAGGGGCCGCTCAATCCGGCGTCGGCGCACGTCCTGGCGCAGCGGGTACCGCGGGAGTATTTCGGCACCGTCTTTTCGATCAAGCAGACCGGCGTACCGGTCGGCTTCGCCCTGGCCGGCCTGGTCTTTCCGCAACTCCTGGAATGGGTCGGCTGGCGCGGCGCCAGCCTGGTGGCCGCCGGCGGCGCTGTCCTGGCAGCCCTCGCCATCGAGCCGTTGCGCCGCGGCCTTGACGTCGTGGCAACCGCCGGCAGGCCCACAGCTGGGATCTGGCAGTCGATCCGCTTCGTCCTGGGGCACGATCAGCTGCGCGTGCTGGGTTGGTCGGCTTTCGTCTATGTGATCGCCCAGCACACCTTCACGTTCTACCTCGTCACCTACCTCTATGAGCACTGCCGGTTGACCATCGTCCAGGCAGGCTTCCTGCTGTCGCTGTCCCAGCTCATCGGCACCGGCGTCCGCCTGGTGAGCGGCGGCATGGGCGATCGCCTCCCGCGCATGCAACTGCTGGGCTGGACCGGAATCCTCATGACCGCAGGCTGTGTGGCAATCGGCCTGCTGCAGCCCGATTCGCCCTTCTGGGTCATCGCCGTCGTGGTGATCGCCTATGGCGGCGTGGTGATCAGCTGGAACGGCACGTCGCAGGCCGAGTTCGCCCACCTCGCGCCGCCCGGCGAAGCCGCGGCCGTCGCCGCCGTGCAGACGGCACTCGCCTTCTCCGGCGCCGTCTTCGGGCCGCCGATCTTCGCGCTGATCGCCTCGGCCGCCAGCTACCGCATGGCCTTCTTTGCCGTCGCCGCCTGCGTGTTCGGCGCCGCCATCTGGCAGATCGCCGCCGCGCGGAGGATTACGGCTCCTTCATCCCCGCCGTAGTCACGATCTCTCCCCACTTCTTGGTCTCCGCCGCCTGGAAGGCCGCGAGATCCTCAGGCGAGCCCGTGAACGACGTTCCGTAGACCGTCTTCACCAGGTTCTGGTAGGCCGTCGACTCGGTCGCCTTGCGGACGAGCGCGTTCAGCTTGTCGACGATCGGCTTGGGGGTTCCCGCCGGGGCATAGAGGGCTGTCCAAGCGACGATCTCGAAGCCCGGCACGCCGCTTGCCGCCACGGTCGGAAACTGCTCCAGGCCAGGGATCTTCTCCTTGCTGGTGACGGCGAGGCCGCGGGCGCGGCCGTCGAGCACCGGCGGCAGCCCGGCGGTGAAATCGGAGAAGATCACGTCGATGCGGCCGCCCAGCAGGTCGGCAACGGCCTGTGGCTGGGTCTTGTAGGGCACGCCCATGATGTCGACCTTGGCCATGATCTTGAAGAGTTCGGCGCCGCCGCGGCTCGAGCCGTTGCCGCTGCCGAAGCTCAGCTTGCCCGGCTGAGCCTTGGCGAGCGCGATCAGCTCCCCGATGGTCTTGGCCGGCAGGTCGTTGCGCACCATGACGATCTGCGGCCCTTGGGTGATGCCGGCCACCGGCGTGAAACTCTTCACCGGATCGTAGGCCAGCGACTTGTAGACGTGCGGGTTGATCGCCTGCGTGGTCTGGGTCGTGAAGAAGAGCGTGTAGCCATCCGGCGGTGCTGTCGCGGCGGACTGGGCTGCGATCTGGCCCTCGGCGCCGGGCTTGTTCTCGATCACGACGGACTGGCCGGTCTGCGCCGCAATCTCCGCGCCGATGACGCGCGCGGCGACGTCGGTCGCCGTGCCCGGCCCGAAGGCCGTGACGATGCGAATGGGCTTGGTCGGATAGTCCTGCGCGGCGACCGGCAGAGAGAAAACCAGAGCCGCGAGCAATGTGAGGAGTCTCATCGCTCGACTCTACGCCCTGCCCCTCAGCCGAGATAGTCCGTCACGGTTTGCTCTGCGACACGCGCCTAAACCAATTAGCCCGTCATCGAGACGCGACCCGTTTCGTCGCGGCTCATCGGACCGCGGGCCTCCTGGCCCGCTTCATGGATTTTACCGATGGCGAAAGCGGTTGAGCGGGCCTGGAGGCCCGCGGTCCCAAAAGCGGTTAGCCGAGATTGCGCCGATAGAGCGCGATCAGGCGTTCCCAGTGGCGTTCCGCGGCGGGCTTGTCGTAGCACCAGCGCTGGGGAAAGGCGAAGCCGTGATGAACACCGGGATGCACTTCGAGCTCGCCCCGGGCCCCCGAGGCGTCGAACAGCTTCTTCAGTTCTTTCACCATGTCAGGCGGCGCCAGATCATCGTGCTCGGCACAGGAGATGTAGAGTTCGGCGTTGCCTGTGCCCAGGGTGAGATGGGGGCTTTCGACCGCGTCGCTCACCAGCCATGTCCCGTAGAACGAGGCGGCCGCGGCAATGCGGTCGGGATAGCGCGCCGCCGCAGCCAGGGCGTAGGGACCGCTCATGCAGTAGCCATGGACACCGACCGGGCCGCCCTTCTTCGCCCCCTCCTGCCGGTCGGCAAAAGCGATCAGCGCAGCGACGTCGTCCATCACCGATGGAATGGTCATCTTGGTGCGGACCGCCCGCATGCGCTGGTGCTCGGCGCTGCCATGCGTGAGGACGTCGGCGCCGTACTTCGTGTCTTTGCCGGCGCGGTAGTAGAGGTTGGGCAGCAACACGTAATAGCCCACCGTCGCCAGACGTCGGGCCATGTCGTAGAGCTCCTCGCGGATGCCGGGCGCATCCATCAGCAACAGGACCGGTGGATACGGGCCGCCGCGTTCCGGGTGGCAGACGAAGGTTTCGACTGCACCGTCCGTGGTCGGAATGTCCAGAATCTTTTCGATCATATGCGGGAGCTCCTGCTGCTTTCCGCCATCGCAGCACCTTGCTAGGCTTCGCTCAACAACAAAGCCTTGGGGTGAAACGATGAGACGAGTTCTGTTGGGCGCGGCCGCCCTTTGCGCCGCGGCGTGGGCATTGCCGGCTGCGGCACAGCTTTCGGACAATACGGTGAAGGTCGGCGTCGCCACCGACCTGTCGAGCCTCTATGCCGACATCAACGGACCCGGCGCCGTGCTGGCCACCCAGATGGCCATCGAGGATTTCGGCGGCACGGTGCTCGGCCAGAAGATCGAGCTGGTGTCGGGCGACATTCAGAACAAGGCGGATATCGCCGCGACCATGGCCGGACGCTGGTACGACAACGACAAGGTCGACATGATCCTGGGTGCCGGCGCCTCCTCGTCGTCGATCGCCATCGCGCGCGTCGCCGGCGACAAGAAGCGTGTCTTCATTGCGCCCGATCCGGCCTCGTCCGACCTCACGGGCAAGCTCTGCACCCCCTATTCGATCCACTGGGTCTACGACACAGCGGCACTGGCCAACGGCACCGGCTCGGCAGTCGTGAAGGCGGGCGGCAAGAGCTGGTTCTTCCTCACCGCCGACTACGCGTTCGGCTACGCGCTCGAGCGCGATGTCTCCGAGGTCGTGAAGAAGGCCGGCGGCAGCGTGCTGGGCAACGTCAAGCACCCGATCAACACCAACGACTTCTCGTCCTTCCTGCTGCAGGCCCAGAGCTCCAAGGCCCAGATCATCGGCCTGGCCAATGCCGGCGGCGACACCATCAATGCGATCAAGCAGGCCGGCGAGTTCGGCATCGTCAAGGGTGGCCAGAAACTGGCGGGCCTTCTTGTCTTCATCTCCGACGTCCATTCGCTCGGTCTGGAACGGGCGCAGGGCCTCAACCTGACCGAGGCTTTCTACTGGGATCTGAACGACAAGACGCGCGACTTCTCCAAGCGGTTCGGGGCGCGCTTCAACGGCAAGATGCCGACCAGCGTGCAGGCTGGTTTCTATTCGGCAACGCTCGCCTACCTCAACGCCGTGAAGACGGCGGGCACGGACAATCCCGACAAGGTCATGGCGACGATGAAGGCAGCCAAGTGGGACGACCCGATCTTCGGGCCGAGCTACGTCCGGGCCGACGGCCGCAAGATGCACAACATGTATCTCTTCGAGGTGAAGAAGCCGTCGGAGTCCAAGGGCCCGTGGGACTACTACAAGCTGCTCGCCACCATTCCCGGCGAGGAGGCCTTCCGTCCCCTCGAAGGGAGCGAATGTCCGCTGGTCGCCAAGAAGAACTAGCCTCAGGAGAATCAGCGAGGAGTATGCGTTATGGCTGAGCTCTCGAACCTCTATGCTGGCGTCGCCGGCTACTTCGGCAAGAAGGACCATTCCGGCAAGGTCGGCGTCTTCCGCCGCACCACGGCGGGTGGCGACTGGCAGCATGTGCTGGGTGCTGTCCAGGCCTTCACCGTGTTCGTCCACCCGAAGAACCCGGAGATCGTCTTCGCCGGGACCAACGACGGCGTGTGGCGCAGCACCGACCGCGGCGCCACCTTCCGCCGCACCGCCTTTCCCGACGCCAGTCGGGAGGTCTGGTCGTTCCTGGTCGATTCGCGCGATCCCGACCGGATTTTCGCGGGCGCCTCGCCGATCGACGTCTATCGCAGCGACGACGGCGGCGCCTCCTGGCGCCGTCTGCCGACGCCGGCCATCGATATCCACTGCAAGGGCCCCTTTGCCTCGCGGGTGATGCGGCTCGTGCAGCACCCCAAGCGGCACGACGAAATCTATGCCGCGCTGGAGATCAACGGCGTCATGCGCAGCATCGATCTCGGCCAGAACTGGACCGACTGCAGTGCCGGCCTGATGAAGCTCGCGGAGCATGAGCATCTCAAGAGCAAGATCGTCAGCGACACGACCGCCGAGGGCATGCTCGACAGCCACGCCATCACCATCAATCCGGCGATGCCCGACGCGCTCTGGATCGCCGTGCGCATGGGCCTGTTCCAGAGCTGCGACCAGGGACATACCTGGAAGGACATGGAGGTCGGCCGCTTCTCGCCGACCACCTACGGCCGCGATATCCGCGTCTCGCCGGTAGAGCCGAACACGCTCTACTCCGCCCTCTCCGTGGCAGCGGCCAGCCATGACGGGGGCCTCTACCGCAGCGAGGATGGCGGCGAGAGCTGGCAGCGCTTCGACAAGGTCCAGGTCCACGGCACCATCATGTCGATCGGCCTGCACCCGACCGATGCCGGACAAGTCTATCTGGGGGCACGCTACGACGGCGAGATCTACGGCACGCGTGACGCCGGCAAGAGCTGGCAGGCGATGCCGCTGCCGGGCGAGGTCCAGCACATCTACTCGCTGGCCTGCGGCTGACCCTCGGCGGTTATTTCGACTGCGCCGTCACGTCGTGCGGCGGCGGCGCAGGCCTGTCCTTTTCGCCGTCCTTGATCTGGGTGATACCGCTCAGGCTGCGTTGACGCCCGGTATCGATCGTCACGGTGGCCGTCATGCCGGCGCGCAAGGGTGGCTCGCCGACATGCGGCAGAAGCCGCAGCTTCACAGGCAGGCGCTGCACGACCTTGACCCAGTTCCCACTGGCATTCTGCGGCGGCAGGATCGCGAACTCGGCGCCGGTCGCCGGGCTCAGACTCTCGACCAACGCCTCCCAGGTCGTGTCGGGATAGATATCCAGCACGACCTTGGCCTTCTGGCCGACCCGGACATGGGTCAGCTCGGTCTCCTTGAAGTTCGCCTCGATCCAGGGCCGGCTGAGTTCAACCACGGCGAAGAGAGGCGTCGCGGCCTTGACCTGCTCTCCCCGCTGCAGGCGCAGGTTCACGACGACGCCATCGACCGGCGCCCGCACGGTCGTGCGCGCCAGGTCGAGCGCCGCCCGCTCCCGCGCGGCCACCTTCTCGCGGACCATCGGATGCTGGTCGGCCGGCAGTTGCGGATCGCCGTTCAGCGCCGCCAGCACACGCTGCAGCTTCTCGCGTGCGGTGGTCACGCGGTCGGCGGCGCCGCGCGCCTCGTTCAAGGCCTCGTCGCGCCTGCTGGCCGAGGCCACCCCCTTGGCCGCCAATTCTTCCTGGCGCTGCCATTGGCGCTGCTGGTAGGCCGCGCGCGACTCGGCTTCCGCCAGCTCGGCGACCGCTTCGCGCCAGATGCCGCGCAGGCTCTCGACATGGGCCCGCGCCGCGTCGAGCTCGGCGTCGGCGCTGTCGAGAGCGAGCCGGAAAGGCCGGGCTTCTATGGTGAGCAGCGTCTCGCCGGCCGCGACGCTGGCATGGTCCCGTGTCAGGACGCGCCGCACCTGGCCCGAGATCTCGGGTGAAATCTGGACGATGTGCGCCTTCACATAGGCATTGTCGGTCGTGACGTAGCGCCCGCCCGACAGCCACCACCAACCGGCCCCCGCGATCGCCACCAACGGCACCGCAAACAACAGCGCCAGGCGCAGGACGGGGACCGGTCGACGGCTCATGACCCGTTGGCTCCGGCGAGAGCCTGCAGTTGGCCTTTGACCTGCGCCGCCATGCGCGTGAACTGGTCCCGCTGGCGTATCGAGAGCGGCGCCAGGGCATCATCGACGGTCGCTTCCGCGATCGCCCACATCGCCTTGTGCGCCCGGCGAGCCTCGACGGTCAGGTAAAGACGGTTGATGCGGCGATCCTCGCCGTCGGGCCGGCGCTCGATCCAGCCGTTCTTCTGCATGCGGTCGAGCATCCGGCCGGCACTGGCGCGATCGATCTCGAGCATGACGGCAAGCTCGGTCTGGCTGGCACCGGGCCGGCGATAGAGCCGGGTCAAGACCAGCCACTGGGCGCGGGTCAGCCCGATATCACGGACGCGCCGGTCGAACACCGTCCGCATCAGGCGCGCGATGTCAGACAGCACGTAGCCGATATATCCGTCGTCGTCCGGCCCCAACTGATGCAACCCCCAGGCTGTGTTGCCCGCCGCTGGCGGCGGTGAAGATTGTTGTCTAGGCTACAATAGTCCAGGCAATGAGTTCAACGACCGCCACCGACACCCTTCTGCAGGACGCCGAGGAGCGGGAAACGCCGCTCGGCCGCCGGGTGCTGATTCTCGTGATGGTGGTGCTGGGTTCGACCCTTTATGCCACCACCTTGCTGATCGCCTCGACGCTGCTGCCGCAGATGCAGGGCACCATGTCGGCCACCCAGGACGAGATTGCCTGGGCGATGACCTTCAACATCCTGGCGACCGCCGTGGCGACGCCAATGACGGGCTGGCTGGCCGCCCGATTCGGCCGGCGCGAGACCATGACCTGGTCGGTGCTGGCCTTCACCGTCACGACGTTCATGTGCGGGATCGCCGATTCGCTGGAAACCCTGATCCTCTGGCGGGTCCTGCAGGGCGCGCTCGGCGCACCGGTGATCCCCCTCTCCCAGACCATCCTGCTCGATACTTTTCCCAAGCGGCAGCAGGGGCTGGTGACGTCGATCTTCGGCATGGCCGTCGTCATCGGACCGGTGATCGGCCCGACCGTAGGCGGCATGCTGTCCGAGCTCTACGGCTGGCGCTGGGCGTTCTACATGATCGTGCCGGTCGGGCTGATCTCCTTCGTCGGCCTGCGCCTTACCCTGCCTCGCGACCAGTCGATAGCCCGCGTCAGTCTCGACTGGACGGGCTTCCTTTCGCTGTCGGTCGCCATCGCCTGCGTCCAGCTCGTACTGTCGCGCGGCCAGCGGCTCGACTGGTTCGATTCGACCGAGATCATGATCGAGGCTTTCGTTGCCGGCCTGGCGTTCTGGATCTTCCTCGCCCACAGCCTCACCACCGAACGGCCATTCCTCAACCTGAGGCTCCTGCTCGACCGCAACTACGCGCTCGGCCTGGTGCTGGTGCTGATCTACGGCATGCTGAATTTCACCCCCATGGTGCTGCTGCCGCCGTTGCTGCAGCAGCATGCCGGCTATCCCGATGCCCTGATCGGCGAGGTCATTGCCGCCCGCGGCGTCGGCGCAACGATCGGCTTCTTCCTGGCGATCTTCATCGGCCGCATGGATCCACGGATCGGGCTGATCGGCGGCTTCGCCCTGCAGACCGCATCGGGCATCTGGCTGATGGCTTTCGATCTCAATGTCGACATGAACACCCTGATGCTGAATAGCTTGCTTCAGGGCATGGCGATCGGCGTCATCTGGGTGCCGCTCACCCTCGTCACTTTCTCCAACGTCAGCGCCGCCAACCTTGCCGAAGGTACGGCCGTCTACCATCTGCTGCGCAACATCGGCTCGAGCTTCTTCATTTCGATCTGCGTTGCCGAAATCGTCCGCGCGACCAGCGCCAATTACAGCCGGATGGTGGAGCTGGTGAACCCCTTCAACCGAGCCCTGGCGTTGCCGTGGGTGACGGGCGGCTGGGATTTCGAAACGATGCAGGGCCTGGCTCGCCTCTCGAAAGAGATCGGCCGACAAGCGGCGATGATCGGCTATATCAACGCCTTCGGCCTCTATACTGCCTGCTCGGCGATGGCCATCCCGCTCATCCTGCTGGTCGGCCGCCGCACCCGACGATAACGACGCTCTCGGAGGACACCCCGTGCCCATCAAGGTCCTGGAAATCCATCACACCGGCTACCGCCTCGATGACAAAGGCGAGATGGTCGACAAGGTCGCGGGCTTCTACGCCGACGTGCTCGGCCTGGAGCGCGACACAGGTCGGCCGACCATCCCGGGCATTCCCGGCCTCTGGATCAATGTCGGCGAGGTCGGCCAGATCCATCTGTTCGGCGGCCAGCAGCCCTCGCCCGTCGCCAAGGGACCGGGCCAGGACCCGACCCTGCCGCACATCGCGCTGGCGGTCGCCGATATCCAGGAAAGCCGGCGCGAGCTCGAGCGGATGGGCGTGAAGTACTCGGCGATCGAGGGCCTCACCAGCCCCGACTCCCTGCAGCTCTTCATGAACGATCCTTGCGGCAACATGGTCGAGCTGCACCAGGTCGACAAATGCCGCTGCACGCTGCGGAACCGCGCCTGAGGCCTTCGGCGCAGGCAAAGCGTTGCAATCATTCGCCTCGGCGGCGAATCAACGTCTTGGCCACCAGGCGTGCCGCCGCGCCGCTGCGCGCAGCACTGTTGGGTTTCACGAGATTGCCGATCTCGAAGCGCAGCAGATGCACTTCCGGGTGCTCCGTTGCGGCGAGCCGCATGGCCTCGGACGCCAGGAGGGTCCTGTCGAAGCCGGCCGGTCGGTCGCCGCGGGTCCTGGGATATTCCAGGTCGGCCAGGGCCGCCGCCGCCCAGGCCTGCTCGCTGACCGCCGCAGCCCGCGGCAGATAGGCAGCGGCCACCTGCCCCAGCCCATTGCCGTTCGCCGCCCCGTCCGCCAGGGCCTCGCGTAGTGCCAGCGCGTGGCCGGCGGCGACGGACATGCCCTGACCGAAGGTCGGATTGAAGCTCGATATGCAGTCGCCGATTGGGATCACGCGCGGAGGCAGGCCGGAGGCTCGTTCGAAGTGCCGCCAATTTGCCTCGGCGATGCGGTAGCTGCGCAAGGGGCTGAGCGGCATCGCCTCGGCCAGCCGGTCGGCGACGTCGGGGATCGGCAGGGAGGTGGCATAGGCCCGGAATCCCCCAAGGTCGGTCGGCACCTTGTTGTCGAACCGGCTGCAGAGCGTGATCAGCCATTCGTCGTTCTCGACCGGGCAGACGAGCCCGTAGCGGTCGTCCGGCGGCTTAGGGATGCAGGCGATGAACCGCGTCTCGCCCCGATAGCGTTTGGGTTTGGCGAAGCGAGCCGACACATAGCCGACCTCGATCCCCAGCGTCGTCGTGGGCACATCGAGGCTGGCCAGCAATCGATCGCCGCGGCCCGTCGCGACCACCAGGAGCCCACTGCCTTCGGGAGCCAGCGCTTCGACCGGCGTGTTGTCCCGGATCTCGACATTGCCCAGCGCCAGCACCTTGCGGCGCAGCACCCACTCGTAGGCTGGGCGGCTCATCAGGAGCTGGCTGTGGCCGAGGTCGCGCGACGGGTGCCAGGCGTCGTGTTCCCAGATCGAGACATCCCCGGTCTGCCGGACCTCGACGGCGCCGGCCGCCAGCAGCGCCGCGCGCGCGCCGGGCAGCAGCTTCTCCAAGGCAAGCTCGCCGCCTTTCAGCAGGATGTGCACCTGGACGTCCTGCGCCACGCCTTTGCGTGGCCGGGGCATCGCCGGCAATTCGTCCTTGTCGAGGATCGTGACGGTGTCGAAGAACGGCGCGACGGCGGCTGCGGCGCTGAGGCCGGCGATGCCTGCGCCCACGATCGTGGCGGTTCGACTCATCGGCCGGCCTTCTCGGCGGTGCGGGCTGCGCGATAGACCGTGCGTGCGGCCTTGGCGTCGGCAATCGCCTTGTCGCGGCGGTCGGCGGCGCGGCTGTCGAGGGCGTACATCAGCCCGGCAATCACGATGAAGGCGCCCCCCAGGACGTAGTAATGCCAGGCGACCAGATGCAGCCGGAACAGCACGACCACCAGGGGCACGGGAATGAAGGTCGCGGCAAAGCGCAGCCACGAGGCACGGCCATAGGCGCGAACCGCCTCCCGCGCCGCCGCCTGGCAGGCGAAAGCGCGTTGCTTCAGTATCTCGATACTCTGACCAGGCGGGCTCTCCACCGGCGACGTCCTCGGCTGCACTGCGAAGGACGCGCCATACTGCCGGCAGTATCCTCGGTCAACCAGGCAGGTATAAGGATCGGACGCCCATGCGCCGTGCCCTGCCTCCCCTTCACGCTCTGCGTGCCTTCGAAGCCGCTGGACGCCATATGAGCTTCTCCCGCGCGGCCGACGAGCTTTGCGTGTCGACGGCGGCGATCAGCCGGCAGGTACGCAGCCTGGAGGCCTTCCTGGGGCGGCCGCTGTTCGAACGGCTGACCCGGCAGATCCGCTTCACCGACCTCGGCAAGGCCTATTTCGGCCGCATCTCCGAGGCGATGGCTCTCACCGAGGAAGCCACGCGTGAGGCCATGTCGGTCGAGCGCCGCCGGCTGGTCATCGCCACCATGCCGACGACCGCCAATCTCTGCCTCATGCCCTGGCTCGCCGGCTTCACCGATGAGACCGAGATCGATGTCGAGGTCGTCTCGTCGATGACGCCGCCCAACCTCACGACCGGCGAGGCCGACATCGCCATTCGCGTCGGCGCCCGCCCTGGCGAGCAGGCCTCACCCGGCACGGTTGGCCGCATCCCGCACCCGTTGACCGCCGACTGGACTGGCGTCACGGCCGAGCCGCTGTGGGACGAGGTCTTCATTCCTGTCTGCAGCCGGCAGTTCCTGCTCGACAATCCACAGCTTGGCCTTCCTGAGGCCAACGGCGGCCGGCACCTGATCCATATCGTCTCGCGTCCCGATGCGTGGGGTGACTGGCTGGCCGCCCAGGGACGCAGCCGACACCTCAAGGAACGCGGCCTCGAGGTCGGTCATTCCTATGTTGCGCTGCAGGCGGCGCGCCGTCATCGCGGTGTCGCGCTGGTCGCCACCGTGCATTTCAACGCCCTGGAATGGGCTCGCGAGATGGCCTGTCCCTGGCCGGGCAGCCTCCGCAGCAAGGGCGCGTTCCATCTGCTGTACCGCACCGCCGACGGCGACGATGCGCGCGTGTCGGCCTTCCTGAATTGGATCCGCCGGCAGGGTGACGACAGCGTGCCCTCGCCTTGAATCGGCTCCCGGGTTCGCCTCAGGAGCCTGGCCGCGATCAGTCGACCACCACGCCCGTCTGAGTGGCGACCGCCTTCCACTGGGCGATCTCCTCGGCAAGGAAGGCCGCAAAGGCCTGCTCGCCGCGCGGCATCGGGTCGAGGAAGGTCTCGTCGAAACGCGCCTTGATGTCGGCATCGTCGAGAGTGCGCTCGATTTCGCGGGCGAGCTTGTCGGCGACGTCTTGTGGGGTGCGCGCCGGCGCCAGTACGCCGTACCAGGTGGAGACTTCGAGTGGCGCCCCGGCTTCCGCGAAGGTCTGAACGTCCGGCATGCGTGGATTGCGTTCGGCGGCAGCCAGTGCCAGGGGTTTCAGCCGCTTGGCCTGGAGATGCGGGATGCAGGCGGGAATGGAATTGACCACCAGCGGGATCTGCCCGGTGACGGCGTCGCTCAGGGCGGGGCCGCCGCCCTTGTAGGGCACGTGCACGAGGGTCAGGCCGGTCAGCAGATGAAGCCGCTCGTAGGTCATGTGCGGCGTGCTGCCGAGGCCCGAAGAACCGATCGCCATGTCCTTGGTCTTCTCGCGCGGCATCGCCAGCAGTTCCTTCAGCGAATTCGCCGGGAACGAGGGATGCGCCACCAGGAGCTGCGGCGAACGGCCGATCAAGGTGAGCGGCTTGAAGTCCGCGACCGGATCGTACGGCACCTTGGGATTGACCGCGGTGTTGAGCGCATGGGTCGTATCGCAATAGAGCAGCACGCTGCCGTCGGCCGGCGACTTGGCCACGAAATCCGTCCCGACGATGCCCGACGCGCCAGGCTTGTTGTCGATGATGACCTTGAGGCCCGCCTGGTCGATGAGCTTCTGGGCGATGAGCCGGGCCGAGAAGTCGGCCCCTCCTCCCACGCCGTAGGGCACGACCATGCGCACGGGCTTGGTCAGTACGGCCTGGGCACGTGCCGCACTGCTGCCCGCGACGGCTGCCGCCGCGAGACCGGCCGAGAGAAACCGGCGGCGAACCATCGTGGTCATGATGCAAGCTCCATTCGTTCGGAAGAAAGCGGCGGCGCGTCCTGCCGTGCCTCGAGATAGCGCCGCGGGATGGCGCGACCGACCTGCAGGGCGAGGTTGGTGACCCGCGCGATGCCCGTATGGCGCATGATGTCCTGCGGCGACAGGCAGTCGCTGCCCTGAGGACCGACGAAGACGACCTCGTCGCCCACGGTTGCCTCGGGGCAGGACGACAGGTCGAGGCGCGCATACTCGACGGACGGCGCCGATGCCAACGGAACCCGCTGGCCGCGGACAAGTGCCATGCCGGCATTGAGCTGGACCAGCCCATCGCCATAGCCGATCGGCACGATGCCGATGCGCGTTCCCGGTCGGGTGGGCACCGGGCAGGCGTCGCGATAGTCCGTCCGGTGCACCTCGAAGGTATGGATCAGCCGGCTGCTCAGCGACAGGAAGGGTGTCCGGCCGGCTGCTTCGGAGGACCTGAGGGCTTCAGGCAATTGAAACAGCGCCTGCCCCGGATCGACTCCTGAAAGCTGCATCGCCGGCCCTGCTGCCAGCACGCGCGAGCTTGCAAAGATGCAGGCCGTCCCGGAACGACAGTAGGGTTGTGCGGCTCGGCAAGCCGCCGCGAAGCGCTCGAACTGCCAACCGAGATGGTCGAGGTCTCCATCGATGACATGGGGATGGCTATTGACCACGTCGATGGCGATCCTGCCCGTCGCCGCTGCGGCCTGGACAAAGCCGGCCAGGTCTTCGGCGCGGACGCCCAGACGCTCCTGCCCGCAGTCGACCTTCACGGCGCAGCCGATCCGGCGGGTTGCCGCTCCGGCAACCGCCTCAAGGGAATGGCGATCGTGGATCGTCGGCGTGAGGTCGTAGCGTTCGACCAGGCGCACGTAGTCGTCGTCGATCACGTAGCCGGCATAGAGAATGACCGGACAGGTAATTCCCGCCTCGCGTAGCGCGACGGCATCCTCCAGCCGTACGACCGACAGCGAATCGGCTCCGGCAGCCAGGACGGTCCTGGCGACCGCCAGCAGCCCGAACCCGTAGGCATCGGCCTTCACCGTCGCGATGAAGCGCGCCTGCGGCCCGATACGGCTCCGGATGGCCCGGGCGTTGTCGGCCACGACCTGGAGGTCGATCGTGAAGCAGTTGGGCCGGCGCAGGTCGAAGGACATGGGAGAGCCCTACCGCCCGGTCGGCCCGGCCGACAAACAACTTTTCCAGCCGCCATGGTTAACCAGGGCGCAAGCATGAAGTCCCCTCTAGCCGAAGCCGTAGAGCCTTGCCGGATTGTCGACCAGGATCTTCTTCCGCACGGCCGCGTCGGGGGCCCATACCGGCAACTGATTGAGCAGCCGGCCGTCGTCGATCTGCAAGAGCGGCGTGACGTCGGTCGGCTTCTTGCCGGGCGGCGTCACGGAATCCGGATGCGGCCAGTCCGTCCCCCAGACGATGCGCTCGGGATTGGCCGCGATCAGCGCCTTGGCGAAGGGAATGACGTCGGCGTAGTCCGGGCCCTGGGTCGAGGCCCGATAGGCACCGCTGATCTTCACATAGACCTTACCCGAGCGGACCAGCTCCACCAGATCGGCAAAGCCCGGCTGGCCGGTGCCGAGCCGGGCCTCGGCCCCCCCGAAATGATCGAACACGACCGGCACTGGAGATGCCGCAAGGTCGGCTTTGATCGCCGCCACCATCGGCAGCAGCGTGTAGACCTGGACATGCATGCCGCGGCTCTTCATGCGGTCGACGGCGGTCAGGAAGCGCTGACGACCGATCGTCGGATCGTTGGTGCCGCCGGTGGCGAGATTGACCCGAATGCCGCGCACCCCGGCCTTCTGAAGGGCGTCGAGGTCGCCATCCGTGGTCTTCTCGCCGATCACGGCGACACCGCGGGCATCAGCACCGCGCGCCTTCATGCCGAAGAGCGTCGCCGAATTGTCCGTGCCGTAGACGCTCGGCGTCACGATCACGACCCGCTGCAGGCGCAGTGCCTTGTGCAGCGCCGCCATCTCCTCGGGCGAGGCCGGTTCAGGCGTATAGACGCGGCCGGCAAAGAACGGGAACTTCTCGGGATCGCCGTGGATATGGGTGTGGCAGTCGCAGGCACCCGCAGGGATATCGAATTTCACCGCCGTCGAGGGTTGCGAGGCTTTGGCGAAGACGGTCCGGCCGTTCATTGCCAGTCCGGTTGCCATGGATGCAAGCAATAGGCTGCGCCGTGCGATCGTCATCGCTGTCCCCTCCTTGCCTGATGTTCGACGAATTTCTGCGGGATCTCCCTCACTTCCGGCCGGCGATGATAGTCCTGCGATACGGATCGCGGCACTACGGAATTTGTTGCTCGGGACTTCGCCGTGGAGCCCCACGCCGGCCGGCCGCCTTCGGCTTCTCCTCGCGTCGCGCGCGGATCCGTACAGTACGCCCTTCCGACTGGTCGACGTCGAAGGCGCCGGTCTTGCGCACGAGGTCACTCAGCTTGCGATAGCCGTAGGTCCGCGGATCGAAGTCCGAGGCGATGTTGGCGAGACGCTGGCCGACGGCGCCCAGGCTGACCCAACCGTCCTCGCTCTCCATCTGCTCGATCGCTCGGGTGAGCACCGCGACCGCCGCGCTGGAGGGCTGCAAGGCCTGACGCGGTCCGCCGCCCGGCTCGCGTGCCGAGGTCGCAGCTTCGGGCAGCAGGTTCTCGGTGTAGACGAAACGTCGGCAAGCCTGCCGGAAGCTCTCCGGCGTCTTCTGGGCGCCGAAACCGTAGACATCGGCCCCCTCTTCCCGCAGACGCGATGCCAGGCGGGTGAAGTCGCTGTCGGACGATACCAGGCAGAAGCCGTCGAAGCGGCCGCTGTGAAGGAGATCCATGGCGTCGATCACCAGGGCGATGTCCGAAGCGTTCTTGCCGGTCGTGTAGGCGAACTGTTGGTAGGGATCGATGGCGTATTTCTGCAGGACATCGATCCATGACCGGAGGCGCGAGCTCGAAAAGTCGCCGTAGATGCGTCGTACGCTCGCCTCGCCGAACTTGGCGATCTCCTCGAACAGCCCCGCGACGATACGGGGCGACGTGTTGTCGGCATCAATCAATACAGCAAAACGCCGTAGCCGGTTTTCCTCTGCCATGGGGCGATCCTTCACAGCTACCGTGCGGGCTCTCTAATGGAGCCTGAATTGAGCACGGGCTGCGGTCGAGGCCCACTACTTTCCGCTGGCCGCCTCAGCGCCAGACGTAGCCGAGCGACTGATAGTTGCTGATCTGCGAGAAAGTAGGATCGATGCGGGCGAATTTCGTTCGGATGCGTCTGATGGCCGAACGGACATTGACCCGATAGCCGAGCGTCCCATGTCCCCCGTAGAAGCCGGGATAGCGGGCTATGTCGTACAGCTCGCGATACGTGACGTGCTGAGGTGAATACGCGACCAGAAGTTCGACCATGCGGAACTCGGTAATGGTCAACTCGACATCGGCGCCGTCCCACGCGGCGCGACATTCCACCGGGTTGAGCAACAACTTGCCCGACCGCAGAAGCCGGCGCTGGACACGCTCGTCGGAAGACATCTGGGCAATGATGCGCAGCCGCCGGCCCAGGATGTCGAAGCCTCGCGCCTTGTCGATGAAATCGACCGCTCCCCTGGCAAATGCCTGAAGCTCGTCTGCGACCAGGAGGCGGCCTGTCACGAACACCACGGGCCGATCTATGCCGCGACGCCGCAACTCGGTGAGCAGCTCCGGCCCGGTATGCTCCGGCAGTTGCCAATCGAGGACGATCACATCGGCAGCTGTGGCTGTCTCGGGTGCGCTCAGCAGAGCATCGGCAGTCGCAAAGACCGTTACATCGAAACCTTGCATTCCGAGTTCAGTCGACAACAGCTCTCGGAACAGTCCGTTGCCTTCGACGGCGACGACCCGAATGGCATTGCCTCGCCAGTTATCGCGAGAGGTAAGGGTGTGCCGCGCCATGGTTCGTTACATCAACGGCCCATGAACGATTGTAAGGAGATCAAGGAAAATGGGCGCACGACTGTCCTCACTGGGATTCGTGTTTTCGGATCCACATCACTGCGGTTGGTTCGCTGTTTAGCACCCGTGTGACAGTGCGGTTGTGACCAGATTGAGGAGCGTCACGCGCGGTATCGCAAAACTGTGACATTGCCCGCCGAATGCTGGTGACCGCCGCGGTTGCATATTACGAGCAACGAGACAGGTGACCGACATCGGATCAGTGCAATGACTTTCGCTTCCGCGTTTGCTTCCAGGGAATCGTTTCCGAAACAGCGCTACGGCTCGGTGGCTGGCAGCACGCCTCGTCTGGACGCACTCGACTTCGCGTTGATCGTGATCTTTCTGATCGGCATCTACACGAACTACACGATCCTGATCTCCAAGAACGTTCCCTTTCCTTCTGCGCCGGCAGGCGTCGCCGGTCTCATCCTGCTGTGGCGACGGCGCGACCAGATCTCCCTGGCCGCTTTCACCGGGTTCACCGCCGTTCTGGCGCTCTACGCGGTGTCCGTGTTGATCGCCCCCGACCTGACCTGGCTGCCCCGAAGGACGAATGGGCTCATCCAGCTCACCTACTCGCTGGTCATCGGCTACGCGCTGTTCGTGACGGTCACGACGGGAAGTCGCAAACAGATCGCGGCGCTTTTCCTGACCTGCGCCCTGGTGCTGGCGGTCGGCTGCCTGCTCGAAACCTATGGCGGGCTGCGGCCGGTCAGCGATGCCGTTCGCCGCGTGCTCTATAGCCGGGGTCTGTATGACGGCGATCAGCGCGACATACTCTACTACGATCGCGTCCGCCCGAAGTTCTTCGCCTCCGAGCCGGCAAGCGTGACCTTCTGCTACTCGCTGTTCACTTATTGCTGGTTCGTCGTCAGCAACTGGCGCTGGAAACTGCCATTCTACCTCGGCCTGTTCGGGCTCGGCGTGCTCGCGATGCCTGGTCCCACCCTCCTGCTGATGCTGGCGCTCGTCGTGCCCTACGTGCTTTTGCTGATGCCCCGCCAGGGCGGCCGGCTCATCCTGTCACGCATGTTGCCCCTCGCAGCCCTGGCAGCAGTTTCAATAGCTGTGTTCCTGGTCGTTGCGAGTGTGGCGTTTCCCCAGCGCAGTCAGGATGCACGCGCCGGCGACGACCCGAGCACCTTCTACCGGGTGCGTGGCCCCATCATTGCCGGAATCGACATCATGAAGACATATCCCATCGCCGGCGCCGGATTGACGGGTGAGCCCTTCATCGAAGGACGGGTGACGAACCTCTACATCCGGTCGCCCTACTACTCCGCGCGCTGGGCGGTCGTGACCCCTGCTAGCGAACTTTTGATCAACTATTTCTGGCTACATTGGATATATCTGGGCGTGCTGATGGGGGTGCTCGTCACGGCGGCATTGTCAGTGTGGCTATTGGCCATCGGCGTTCCCAGCCCCGCCTTCTGCTGGGTTGTCTGGGCGATCCTTGGCCAGGCGTCGGGTGCCTATGTTGGCCCGACCTGCTGGGCCGTTCTCTTCCTTGCCGCCGCCGCAGCCGTCCTGAATCAGCGCGCGGAAGCCAGTGAGGCGAACATGTGGCGCTCAGCTCCCCGGGCCGCATCCTACAGCGACGCGAATGCACTTCGACCGCATTCGCCGGCCGGCCACGCATGACACAGTCCGGGTCGCCTCCCGGCGATCTGCGCCGACGCAAGGTTCTTGTCGTCGAGGACAATCCATTTCTCGCCGACAGCCTATGCGACCTGCTCGCCGAAATCGGCTGCGAGACCATAGGGCCTGCCGCGAGGTCGCCTGAGGCACTGCGTCTTTGCGCAACCAGCGCGGTCGACTGTGCCCTGCTCGATGTTCATCTCGGCCGGGAGACCAGTTTCGAGATTGCGGACTGGCTTACCCTGCACGGCATACCCTTTATCTTCATGACCGGCAGCAGCGACAGCCAGTCCATTCCAGCGCGTCTGGCGCATGTCCGTATCATGCCGAAGCCGTTCGGCAGTCACGATTTGGTCGCAGCCTGTGCAGCGTGCTTTGGTTTTCTGGTCAGCGGAAACATCTAGAGCAGCGCCCGGGAAGAAGGAGCCGCCTGCGGCCCCCCTCTTCCCGGGCATAAGCTGCTCTAGAATGTATAGAATCCAGAGCACGACCTTCCGCTCGACTGAGTCCAGTCGAGCGGAACGTGCTCTGGCGCCGTAGTTCCAGCGCCGGCCGGTGGGACAGCCAATAGCCTCACATTGAGGCTTCGACGGAAGCGCCTCGAGCCAACGCACTTCAAGTGAAAATCGCCGCGGTAAGCTATTTGCAGTGGCTTGCGCTCAATGGGGTCCGCTAGGCCGGGCCAGTCGACCGGAAACACGTTGTTTGGAGCGGGACGACGCCAGCTCCGGACGTTTTCAGCTCCGACGAGGAACGCCCGATGCTCGGCAGGTTCGGCGGAGAGGTGCAGGTCGGCGATAGTCTCGATCAGCCGGCGGGCGCCCCACGCAGGGTAAACTCGCGCTCCCGGCAGCCCTTCAGCAGCCGCTCCCGATGCTCCCCGGCATGCGTCTTCGGCCAGTGGTCGCCGACCCGACCAGGACCCTGGCTACCGTCTGCTGGAGCCGATTGACCGTATCCGGCGAGAGCCGCGGGTAAAGTGGAGACGACCTGGGCATTTCCGGCTGCGGCCGCGCCCTTATTGCGGCTTGTGCTGGGCGCTGTGCCGGTAGACGAGATCGCCTGGATCCTGTTTCGGCGCACCTGGGTCGAGCCTCGCACCTAAGCGTTCTGCAACGGCGATGGAACGGCGGTTCTCTGGGTCCACGTAGCTCACGAGGCCCAAGAGGCCGAGCTCGCACGCGGCCCAGTCCCGTAACGCCTCTGCGGCCTCCGTCGCGTATCCCTGCCCCTCATGCCCCTCGTAGACAAGCCACCCAAGTTCCTTTTCCGGAAACAGCGGGCCCTGGCTGATGTCGACGAGGCCCACACACTCACTGGTGGCAAGGAGGTCCATCATCAGCGCCCCATGCCCGAACAGGTCCCAGCACGCGACTCCATGGCAGAACTTCCCCCACGCCGCCCGTTGAGCGTAGGGGCCGCCAATACCCTTTGCCCGCGGGGAGGCAAGGAGCCGTGCATAGGCCGGGAAATCCCCGGTGACAGGTGCGCGGAGGGTCAAGCGCTCGGTGATGAGTGTTGGAATGGATTGCGAGGGCATATGGCGGGCACTATTGGACACGGCGGTTAGAGACGCGCGTTTATACCTCAGGTTAGTCCGGCGCCGCGATCAGCGGAGTTCAGGCGTATCCATCTGCCGTAGGCGCAGGATCGCGCGCTTTAGTCAGGCGGCGATCGAAGCCATCGTCGAAGCGGGCGGCGTCCAGTTCCACGGCAGAAGCTCATCGAGCCGGTGAGATGGAGGCGTGGCGATGCAGCCAGCGTGTCGGCCAGCCAAGCTTGCGGATCGAGACCGTTCATCTTTGCCGAGACGATCAGACTATACATGGCAGCGGCCCGCTGCCCGCCACGATCCGAACCACGGAACAGCCGCGACTTCCTGCCTAGAGCCACACCTCTGAGCGCTCTTTCGGCGGCATTGTCGGAGAGGCACACGCGGCCGTCCTCGAGGAACAGCGTGAAGGCGGCCCAGCGCTTGAACATGTAGTTGAACGCCTTGGCCAGGTCGTGACCGCGGGCCAGCCTGGCAAGCTGCTCGTGTATGTTGGCACGAAGCGCCTCGACCACGGGCCGGCTCAGGTGCCGTCGTCCGCCCCATCGTTCCTCAGCACTCTGGCCATGAAGGCAGCGCTCGATCTCGAACAGTGTGTCGATCCGGCGCGCGACCTCGATCGCGATCGACGACAGGGCGAGCTCCTGCTTGCCCGCCGCAATGCGCCGCGCATTCTCCTCGATATCGGCCATGGCGAAAAATGGTCGTCTTGCATGAACCCAGCAGCCTGCGCCTGTAGTCGGTCCGGGACTTCGTCCGGCAGCATAGAGCTGCTTGTAGCCGTCGTAGACATCAGCCTGAAGGAAGCCGGCATAGCGGGCCAGATGATCCTGCGGATGGCAGCCCTTGCGGTCGCACGAATAATAGAACATCGCCGCCGGCGGCGCCCGGCCGCCGAACGGCCTATCATCGCGTACGTAATTCCAAATCCGCCCGGTGTCGGTCTTACCCTTGGCCAAGACCGGCACGATCGTGCCGCTCCGGGCAGCTTCCTCTCGCACGGATCCGCCTCGATCGAGGCGGCAGGCATCTTCCGTGTAGTCCGCTCGGCCGGTTGAGGCCGAGCGGGATTTGGATCAGCCGAAGGTCGCGACCGGCGCTCGAGTGTAGGACAGGTCATGATGGCCGTACCTGCGGTACTCCTTGACCACGACGCGGGAGACGGCGATGCCGGCCACCGGGGCTTGTGCATCGATGAACTGCTTCAGCCCTTCCGTCGCGGTTTCGGTGCGCGTGTGCCCCCAGCGCACGACGTAGACGACCTTGTCGGCAATGCGAGACAGCGCAAGCGCGTCAGCCGTAACAAGAACCGGCGGGCAATCGAGGACGATCGCATCGTAGCTCGCCGATAGCAGATCGAGAAGCTGCGCCATTCGGTCGGAGTGCAGAAGATGGGAGTTGTCGAGACTCCAGCTTCCGGCGGTGATGATATCGCACTGGGACAGGCTGTCGCGATGAATGCAGTCATTCAGAACGACCTCTTCGTTGCTCAGCAGCTCGCCGAGCCCCGGGCCGTTGGCACAGCGCATGAGCGTCTGAATACGGGCGCTGCGCCAGTCGCAATCTATGATGAGAACCTTCTTGCCGCTGGTCGCCAAAAGGCGCGCAAGCGACGTGGCCATCACGGATTTTCCTTCTGCCGGAACGGCCGAACTGAAGAGAATTCTCTTCGGCGCTATGGCCGGATCGGCCAGCTCAATGCCGATAAAGAGCCGTCGGAGCGCTTCACTGTATGGCGAGGTCGGCTCATGAACGACTTTCTGAGTGACAGTGCGTCGCCTGACTTCCGGGACCATCGACAGCACCGGGACGCCCGTCGTGGCCTCGACCTCTTCCGGGCGACGGAAGGTTCGATTACCCGTTTCCAGCATCAAAGCCGCTGCGGCTCCGCTGAGCAGCGACGCCAGCGATCCGAGCGCGACGAACAGCGCTTTGGGCGGGAAGCTCGGCGCTGTCGCCGGGACGGCGGCCGAGATGAGCTTGGCGTTTGCTTCGAGGATGTCGGCCGATGCCGTCGTCTGCTTGGCTCGGCTGAGCACCGCTTCGAGCAGGTTTCTATTGACCGCCGCATCGCGTTCGAGCGCCTCCAGCTGAATGGAAGCACTGTTCACCGAGCCCATCTTTGCCTTGAGCTGATCGAACTGCTGCAGCAGTGAATTGTAGCGGGCGTCGGCAGTCCGAGCATCGCGGGCGAGGCCATCGACCACCTTTGCGACCTCGGCGGTGACCATGGCTCCTATTGCTCCGGCCTCGGCCTGGACGCGACGATATTCGGGATGCTGGGCGCCGTGAAGCGCCGACGCCATTGCAGCCCTTCGCTCGGCATCTGCCTGTTGTTGCTTGAGCGCCGCCACGAGAGGAGAGCGAAGAACCTCCGGCACGGTTTCGGCGCTCTGATGGCCCTGCCGAAGGCTCTGCGCTTCGGCGAGCCGGGCGTCCGCCTCGGCTTTGGCGGTCTGGGCGACCATGAGCTGTGTATTGAGCTCGGAAAGCTGCTGGGTCGTGACGCTGTTGCCGCCGCTCTTGTAGAGCCCATTGGCGCGGCGATAGTCCTCGACGGCCTGGTCCGACCGACGCACCTGCTCGCGCAGATCGCGGACCCTTTTCATCAGGAAGCCGTCAACGCGATCCATCGTTCGCAGTTTTTCCTGCCGCTGAAATTCCAGGTACTTTTCGGCAAAGCTGTTGGCGATCGCAGCAGCCAGTGCGGGATCGCGCGCTTCAGCCTTGATGCTGAGAACGTGGGACCGCCCCAGCGCCGCGACGTCGATCTTCGTCAGGAGCAGATCGACGAGTGCTTGCGTTCGCTGCGCTTCGGTGGGGGGTACGACGGCCGGCGATGTCGGGGCATAGGCCAGGATCATTTCGCGCAACCAGGTCGGCATCAACTCGTCGAGGCGCTGCAGGGAGAAATTCGACCAGAAGGTCGGCTTGGCCAGTTCCGGATTGAAGGCGGGATTGCCGGCCAGGTGGAGTTCCTCGACCACCTGCTTGGCGATCGTTCGCGACTGGAGAATGATGCTTTCGTTCTGTACGCGCTCGGCGTCGGGGCTGACGTCGGTAATGACCGACTCGGCATTCATGACACGCGGTCCCTGAAGTCCAATGAGAACCCGCGCTTCGCCTGCGTAAAGCGACGGCATGGACGACGTGACACCGTAGGCTACGGCACCTCCTGCCGTTGTCGCCAGAACGAGCAGCCAGCGGCGGCGCCACAGGAGACGGAGGGCGTCCCCAAGCCCTGGCCCCGTGGCTGCTGGTGGCGGCTCAACCGCGACGTACTGGATGGGAGGGTTGTGCTCGACAAGCGCATCCGTACCGGCATTTACGCGGTGCCTCGGGGAAAGAGGCCTGTTGCGATTGAAATCGTTGCTCATGCCGCGCTCCGTATGACCCACCGCGAACCAAGTGCGAAAAGATTCGCTCCCCGGCTCTTAGCAAGCAGCGGCAGCGACATGGCGTGATCAGGCAGGAGTCAACTTGTCGGCACCCCGGTTCGGCAGATCACAAGAATCGCTCATGTCTCGTATGCCGGCAGGGTCATCGTGATGGATCTCGCGCCACCCTCTCCAGGGACGACTGTCAGATTTCCCCCCAGCAGGGTGACCGTCCTGGCCGCGTGCACGAAAAGAGGCATCTCTTCCAGTACATCCATCTCGTCGGCCGCAGGGATAGCCGTTGAGGGGTCTCGTTCAGCCGCCAGATGCAAGCAGGCCAAACCTCTTGCGGTCTCGACCGTGGCGACCACCCGAACGCAGCTTCGATCGCTGAGCATCGTACTCAGACACTCGTCGACGATCCTTTCCAGGACACCCGGCGGAGCAGAGACATTGCTCACCCTTGCGTCACCCACTACGACACGTGCTGGATCGAGACTCTCGCTCTCCTCCTCCACCGCATTGCGAAGGATCTCGGCAAGATCGACTGGATACCTCTCGGCCAGAAACAGCGCGGCGAGTTCATTCTCTTTTCTCCAGGCGCCATCGAGCAATTCATTCAACTGAGCCCCCGAGATGCCGACGGCCTCGACCGCGCGGTAAGCACGGAGATCCCCCATTGAGACGACACTCTTCAGACGTTCCGCATAGGCGACAACGACTGCAATCGGTGATCGCATCGCGTGGACCATTTCGCCGATGTCGACGCGAACCTGTTCGGCCAGGCGAGACGCGTCACGGGAGACCTCGTGACGGTCGACGCCCGATGCATCGGCGACTGGGGCCACGGCGTGCCGATTGGACCCTTGAGGGGAAGGCATCCTGCCAGCGGCCAGTGCAGCGCTCCCGACGAGGCCCAACGCAGTGGAGAAGAGAATTATCGTCGACAGAAGAGCCAGCGTGGTTTCAGAAACGAGCCAGAACGACGATGACGCAGCCAGAGGACTGGTGACAGGGGCGATGGCAACGACGGTCGACTGGACGGCACCGAATTCCCGGGCGCGCGACGCCACCTCCGAAGGCATGCCTCGCTCGCTCGAAGCCGCGGCCGGCGGGCCCAGCGATCCATCTCGCATTTTGTGGGGGTCATCGATACCGGACCGGTGAGTGGCAAGGGCCGGCGGCTGTTGCCGCTCACCATGCTGTTGCCAATTCAGCGTCTCGATCAGCCAGAGGTTGGCGGCCGGCAACACCGCAAGAACGCACAGAGCAACCACCAGCCTTGTGCGGATCGACTCGGATCGTTCAAAAGATGTGTGCTCCACCTTCGCGACGCCAGATGTAGCCGAACGCGGTATAGTTCTGAATCTCGTGAAACTCTGGATCGAGTGTTTCAAACTTGCGGCGAATCCGTTTGATCGCAGATCGAACATTGGTTCGGTAGCCATTCTCGCCACTCCCCGCAATGAAGCCCCGATAGTGTAGGCAGTCGTAGATTTCGCGATACGTCACGTGCTGGCCCATGTTTCGTGCCAACAGATTGACGATCTTGAATTCCCCGACGGTGAGATCGACGTCGATATCGTTCCAGAAGGCCCGACTGACATGCGGCTTGAGCATGAGCTTGCCGAACTGGAGCACCTTGTCGCGCTGCGACCCCGGCACCTTGGTGGTCGTCACCAGGCGAAGACGCTGAACGAGAATGTTGATGCCGCGGGATTTGTCGATGAAATCGATCGCACCATGCTCGAGGGCAAGGCTCTCGTTGCTGATGAGGGACCTGCCGGTCAGGAACACGACCGGGATGGTGATGCCGACGCGCCTCAGATGCTGCAACAGATCGAGGCCGGTGGTCCGCGGAAGGGTCCAGTCCAGAATGATCAGATCGGCGGTGGATACCGAAACGATTGCCGAGAGGACGGATTGGGCGTCGGCAAATGCCGTTACGCTGAACCCATGTTCCGTCAGCTCGTTGGACAGCATGCCCCTGAAGCAATCATCGTCATCGACCACCACGACGCGGATTGGCGCTTCTGTGGAGGGCACGACCACCGGTGTCGTAGCAAACAACGGAAGGATGTCGGTCGAGAGTTCCATGGTCCACTCCTCGTGACGTTGTTGCGTACGCAATGCACCCGAATTGAATCCGTCGGCGCATCATTGCGCCGACGGCTACATTTCGAACCACTGGACGAGGAAGTAGAAAGAACTCGCGAAGCCGAACCAAAACTCGACGTCAGTTCAGCATGAATCGCAGTTCTCGCAGTTCACGGACTACCCCATCCCCTGCGTCGACACCAAAAGAGCACCCCTGCCCTCATGATGCGCATCGACGCTACGCCTTCCCGATTTCACACCACACATCAAAGCAGACCGGCAGTCGACAGTGAACGCCTTCCCACAATCTGATCACCGTTTGATCACCGGCCGGCAACAAGCCCCCTAACTCGATCGGCTGCCCCTCGGCATCCGTCCCCGCACCAGAAGTGCACGTTGAATGCCAGGCTGGACCCGGCGATTCAGCGGCAACGAGATGTCTAGTCACCCGCGAGCTGGGCATCGCGGGCGCCCCGTTTGGAGTTGGTAGGATTTCGTCCCCCACCGCCGCGACAAGCGGTACCTCAGTCGCATTCCAGACTACGGCCCCCGACGCTGGGGCCGGAGGGATTGCCATCTCACACATCGACCTCTCCATTGCCACAGCACAGGGCGAGGTTTGGTACGAGGCGGATTGTGACCTGTTGCAATGACAATTGGGGCACGTGGTTGGTGATATTGTGCATCTAGGTCCACGCTCTGTGTCACACGCTGATCACTGCGTCGTGCCGCGCTGCGAGGATCTGCGGCGGAAGCGTGACATGGTGACCACCATTCATGAGCGACGTGCCTCAAGTTGATCCCGAGACAGTCACGATCAAATGGAGATGATGTAGTTCCCGGTTCACGGAACCGGACACTTCGCCCGGGCACGCAAAGTCTCCCACGCTTCGGGGGCCCCGGGCGAAGACCATCTCGACAGCCGGTCGACTCACCGTTCGGCAAACGACACATCGTCAACCCTCGAGCCCATCACGTGTGGCGGAGTTCACGTCGCATGGCCGCGGTGTGGGAAATTCAAAGAGCACAGTCGACCTATCGGCGATGCTCGCGTCGGCGAATGCACTCATGACATCGATCGATCATGCTGTGATTGCCCGAACCGAAAGCGACAGTACCGATCGGTATGAGCGCCGAGCGACACAAAGATCACGAGCACAATCAGTGTTGGACAGCCACTGGTAGCGACAGTCACTGTAGAAAAGACGACCGCATGATCGATCTGCCGCCTGCGATTCTGCGCTTCGCTGGGCGTGCCGCGCGTTCGCGATTATCCAAGCTCTTCCCGTTCAGCCTGCAGACAGAGCCGCGCGCACGATGTCCCTGAAGATACCGAACTGCACCCTAAACGCTTGCGGACTATAGTCCTGGTAGTATCCCGCAGTTACAACGACGACGAGATCAAGCTCCGAGACGATGCGGATCGACTGGCCACCCCGACCGAGAGCGCCAACCCAGGGGACCTCACGACCATTGAGCCGGGCACGACCGAGCCACCATAGATACCCATACGACTGATCGTTTGTGGCCTTGAGCTTCGGCGCCGTCGAAGTCTCGATCCATGTTTTCGAAACGACTTGGCGGTCGTTCCAGCGACCGCCCGCGAGGACGAGCTGGCCGATCTTCGCCATGTCGCGCGGCCGCAGGCGCAACCCTCCTCCGGCATCGCTGTCGCCCCTGACCCGCTTCCATTCGACGGCGGTGATGCCCAGAGGCTCAAATAGTGTCTGGCGCGCAAATTCGTCGAGGGGACGTCCGGTCGCCTTGTGGACGATGGCCGACACGAGGGTCAGCGCGCCCGTGTTGTAGAAGAACTCCTGTCCTGCCGAGCTCACCACGGGAAGGCCTAGAACGTAACGACACGGATCTCGCGCCATCTGCATGCGCACCTCGTCGTTGTCGTAGTTGTTGCTGGGGGTCGCCTCCACCCACTTCAGCCCCAGCGACATGGTCAGCGCATGCGCCAGCTGGAGGCGATCCTTTTCAGGGGAGCGCAAGTCGGACAATTCGGGGAAGAAGCTGAAGATCGGTTCATCGACGCTCCGGATCAACCCGCGATCGATCGCGATCCCGACCACGAGCGACGCGACGCTCTTGGAGACCGACTTCATGTCGTGCAGTGTGCCCACATCGAAGGTGACGTTCTCCACCTTGCGATTGTTCACCTCGTCGGGGCCGCTGAAGTACCGTTCGAACAGGAGCGTCCCACGTCGTGCGACCAGAACAGAATGCACGTTGCCGCTGGTCGAAGCCGCGAGCTGATCGGCCATCCTGCAAAGCGCATCACGGTCGATCAGCTTGTCGTCAGGGGCGGAGGCGACCGACCAGCCGTCGTCCCGGGCGACTGGAATACCGCAGCTCTCAGAGGGCTCCGCATGCACCGGCGCCGCGGCGAGCGGTGTCAGCACCGTTCCGGCGAAAAATGAAACAAACCGGCGCCGTCTCATTTTTTCCTCTTATGCACACATTCTGCAGTCAGCTGAGCTTCAGCCCCTGCTCTGTGTTGCAGCACGCATCGTAGCGTTCATGAGGTCTTGCCGTCTTCCGCAGCCGCCTGGCCGATTCCAGAAATCCGGCACGCGCGCCTGCACACGCTCGGCACGGCCCCGAACGTAAAATCTGCAGGTTTTGGAGGACCCGGTCTTGTGGTGGAGTGGCGTCCCCTACGGGATTCGAACCCGTGTCGCCGCCGTGAAAGGGCGGTGTCCTAGGCCTCTAGACGAAGGGGACTGAAGCCGGCGGCAGGGTGTACCCGCAAGAGGCTGTTAAATCAAGCAAAGCAGGCTCAGGACAAAACCGACCCCGCCGCTGAGGCAGCGTCGTCGATCTGAAGCCGGACGCTCTCCCGCCCCCCGAAACGGTCGATCCTGAGGGCTCCGGCAACATGCAGCACGGGGCGCGCGGAATCGAGCAAGGCCGGCCCCAGAGCGGTCTGGCCCGCCCGGAAGGCGATGGCCTCCACACGGCCGCGCTGGGCGCCCACCAGGGTGCAGCGCACGTGGCCCTCGCCCACCGGCTGGGCGTAACTCACCCTGACCCCGGTCAAGGCGAAGCGCGGCAGCGCATTGCCCGCGCCGAACGGCCCTGCACGCTCGATCATGTCGACCAGTTCCTGGGTGGCGGCCGCCGGCGCCAGCGCCGCATCGATGCCCAGTTCGCGCACCGCCGGCGCTGCGCCGAGCTGCGGCCCGATGCGGGCATCGAGAAAATGGATCAGCTCGGCCAGTGCCGTACGCGAAACGGTGAGGCCCGCCGCCATGGCGTGGCCGCCACCGTTCACCAGCAGCCCAGCCTGGCGAGCCGCAATCACGGCCGCGCCCAGATCGACGCCGCGCACCGAGCGACCCGAGCCCTTGCCCAGCTCCCCGTCCATGCCGATCACGAAGGCCGGCCGGCCGTAGCGCTCGACCAGCCGGCTCGCCACGATGCCGATCACGCCGACATGCCAGCCCTCGCTTTCGACCACCAGGGCCGCCGGCAAGCCCCGACGCTCGGGGCCGTACAGACCCTCGATGCGGGCAATCGCCTGGTCGAGGACCTCGCGCTCGATGGCACGGCGCTCGGCATTGAACTCGTCGAGCCGTATCGCGAGCGCGCCGACCTCGTGCACGTCGTCGCTCGAGAGCAGCCGGGCGCCGAGATCGGCCTGCCCGACCCGCCCGCCGGCATTGACGCGCGGCCCCAGAAGAAATCCCAGATGATAGGCCCCGGGCGGCTCCTTGAGCCGCGCGACGTCGGCGAGCGCTGCAAGGCCGGCATTGCGCCGCTGGGCCATGACCTGCAGGCCCTGCCGCACCAGGGCGCGATTGACGCCGACCAGGGGAACGACGTCGCACACCGTGCCCAGCGCCACGAGATCGAGCCATTGCCGCAGGTCGGGTTCCGGCCGCGCCGTGCCGTACCAGCCCGCCTCCCGCAAGGCACGGTTGATGCCGACCGCCAGCAGGAAGGCGACGCCGACCGCGGCCAGCTGCTTGTGGGGGCTGTCGTCATCCACTCGATTGGGATCGACCACGGCGACCGCCTCCGGCAAGGCGATCTCAGCCATGTGGTGGTCGATGACGATGAGGTCGAGACCGACGCGCCGGGCTTCCGCCAGAGGCTCGAAGGCCGTGATGCCGCAATCGACCGTGACGACGACCGAGGCGCCCTCTTCCTTGAGCTTCAGCAGCGCCGTCGTGTTGGGCCCGTAGCCCTCCTTGCGCCGGTCGGGAATGTAGACGCCGATATCGCCGCCGACGGCGCGGAAGAAGCGCAGCAGCAAGGCCGACGACGTGGCGCCGTCGACGTCGTAGTCACCGAACACGACGATGCGCTCTCCCTGGCGCACCGCATGCACCAGGCGCGCGACGGCGGCGTCCATATCCTTGAGATGCGACGGGTCGGGCAGGAATTTGCGCAAGGTGGGATCGAGGAAATCCGGAACGGCATCCAGCTCGATATTGCGTGCCGCCAGTAACCGGCAGATCGCGTCAGGCAGGCCATGGCGCTGGCCGATGGCGAGCGCGGTCCGTTCGTCGGCCAGTCGCGCTGCCCAACGCCGTCCCGTCAATGAATGCTCGACTCCGAGAAACGCCGCGCGCTCGGCTCTCAAACCATCTGGCATGACAGACACCTTAGCCGAAAGCGCTGTGGACGACTTTCCGCATACTTGCTGCTACCTTCGCGTCCAATACGGGTGGGAATTCCTCAGGGAGACGGGATGACGAGGTTCATGATCGCCGTGATGCTCGCGGCCGTGGCGCTCGCGTCGGCTGCGACAGTCCAAGGCGCGGCTGCCCAGACCTCCCGGGACTGGATCACGGGATTTCCGCGCGAGCAGATCCTGGTCAAAGCCTGGCCGGACGGCCGCAAGGTCGCCGTCTGCTTCGTCTTCTATGTCGAGGTCTGGGGCAAGGATCACGGCCCCAATTTCCGTCCCGACATGACCGACCGGAAGCCGGATGTCGTGGACGAGGCGTTCCGCCAATACGCGATCGAATGGGGCGTGCAACGGGTCGGCCGGCTGTTCAAGGAACAGGACGCGCCGCTCAGCATCGCGCTCAACGCCCAATTCCCCGAACAGCATCCCGGGATCTGGAAGGAGTTCCGCGCCCTGGTCCCGAAGGCGCCGATCGTCGCGCACGGTCTCAACAATTCGACCGAGATGCTGCCGCTCGACAAGGGTCTCGAGGCCCAGACGGCCTATGTGCGCCAGACGCTCGACAGGATCGAGAAGAGCACCGGCGTGCGGTCGACGGGCTGGTCGAGCCCCAGCGTCTTCCCCAATGCCGAGACTTTCCCGGCAACGGCGGCCGCCGGTATCCGCTACACGCTCGACGGCATGGACTCCGATGTGCTGTCCCGCCTCGACACGCCGGGCGGCAAGCTGGTGATGGTCCCCTATCCGGCGGTCACCGTCGACATGGGCCAGTATCTTTCGCGCTTTCGCGAGCCGATCGACCTCGAGCGCTTCTGGATCGACTATATCGGCGAACTGGCGCGCGAAGCCGAGAAGGATCCCAACCGGCCTGCGACAGTGGTGGCGATCGGCATCCATCCCTTCGTGGTCGGCACACCGGCCGGCGCCGCGTCGCTGCGCCGCGTGCTGGAAGCGATCAAGACGATGAAGCCGGTGTGGATCACCGACGTCGAGGCAGTCGTGACGGCGGCGGCACGGTAGCTCAAACCAAGCTCGACACCTTGTTTGCCGCTCGGAGCGACTGAGGAGGATCACGGCATGCATTCTTCGATCCAGCGCCATGAGCGTTCTGCCTCTCGGCGCATGCTTCTTGCGGGCACTGCCGCCCTGCTCGCCCCGTTGCCGGTGTTCGCCGAGACCGCGACCAAAGAGAAGGTCATGGCGGCGCTGCCCAAGCTCAAGGACTTCGCACGCCAGATCGTGGACAAGAAGCAGGTCCCCGGACTGTCGATCGCCGTCGTCTATCGCGACGAGGTCGTCCTGCTCGACGCAGCGGGCGTGCGCGACGTGAACAAGCCCGAGCCCGTCGACGTCGATACGGTGTTCCAGCTCGCCTCGGTCTCCAAGCCGCTAGCGTCGACCGTCGTGGCGGCCCTGGTGAGCGACGGCACCGTCTCCTGGGACAGCCGCATCCGCGACATCGACCCCGGCTTCGCCCTGCACGATGAGCTTGCCTCCAGCGCCGTGACCGTCCGCGACCTGTTCGCTCATCGCAGCGGATTGTCCGGCACGGTCGGCAACGACATTGAAGAAATAGGCGTCCCGCAGGGAGAGATCCTGCAGAGGCTGCGCCTGGCAAAGCCGGGCTACAGCTTTCGCAGTGGTTATGCCTACAGCAATTTCGGCCTGACCGAGGGCGCCGTCGCGGCGGCCCGCATCTCGGGCAAGAGTTGGGAGGAAGCTTGCGAGGAGAAGCTCTACAAGCCGCTCGGCATGACCTCGAGCAGCTCCCGCTACCGGGACTTCGTGAACCAGTCCAACCGCGCGGCGCTGCACGTGCCGATCGATGGCGTCTGGGCGGCCTTCACGCGACGCGACGCCGACGCGCAAGCCCCTGCCGGCGGGGCCAATTCCAACGCGCGCGATCTCGCCCAATGGATGCGCCTGCAGCTTGCCAACGGTCAGTATGACGGCCGCCAGTTGATCAAGAAGGAAGCGATCGACCCGTCGCATGTTCCGGCGAGCGTGCGCGGCGTCGACCCGAAAACCGGCAATCCGAGCTTCTACGGCCTCGGCTGGAACGTCGACTATCGCGAGCACGGTGTCGAATGGAGCCATGCCGGAGCGTTCAGCGCCGGTGCTCGCACCCTGGTGCACCTCATTCCCGGTGAGCACCTCGGCATTGCCGTCTTGGCGAATGCCTTCCCGACCGGTGTTCCCGAGGGGATCGCCTATACCTTCTTCGACCTGGTGTTCACCGGCAAGCCGACGCGCGACTGGGTGGCGTTCGGGAACGAGATCTTTGCGGCGGGCTACAAGGCGTCGATGAAACAGTCGCTCGCCTACCTGAAGCCGCCGGCATCACCGGCCCCGGCACTGCCGCCGTCGGCCTACCTCGGCGACTACCGAAACGACTATGTCGGCGATGCGAAGGTCAGCGAGTCGGGGGGCGCGCTCTATTTGCATCTCGGGCCGGCCGGTAGGCGCTTCCCGCTCACCCGCTTCAATCGCGACCTGTTCGTCTATGTCCCTTATGCGGAAACACCGCAGCAGCGCGCGGGCGTGACCTTCCTGATCGGCCCGGACGGCCGGGCAAGCGAGGTCACAATCGAAAACCTCAACGACGACGGCCTGGGAAGACTGCCCCGCGTCGGCGCGAAATGATCTTCGCGTCGATCCGCCGGATTTGCATCTCCTCCCCATTCAAATGGGGAGGGCCAATATCTGCAGATCGTTTGCTGACTACGCCCAGCTCGGCAGGCCGGTCTTGATCGCGAAGTTGTGGTGGGCCGAGACCCAGCGAACGGTGCCGGTCTTGGAACGCATGACGATCGAATGCGTCTCCGCGCCATTGTGGAAGCGGCGCACGCCCTTCAGCATCGAGCCCGAGGTCACGCCGGTCGCGGCGAACATCACGTCGCCCTTGGCCATGTCGGTCATCGAGTATTTGCGATTGAGATCGGTGATGCCCCACTTCTTGGCGCGGGATTTCTCGTCGTCGTTGCGGAACAGCAGACGGCCCTGGATCTGGCCGCCGATTGCGCGCAGCGCTGCCGCCGCCAGCACGCCTTCCGGCGCCCCGCCCGAACCCATGTAGATGTCGATGCCGGAGTCGCCGGTCGAGGTCGCGATCACGCCCGACACGTCACCGTCGCCGATCAGCATGATGCGCGCACCGGCCTCGCGGACCTTGGCGATCAGCTCGGAGTGGCGCGGTCGGTCGAGGATGCAGACCACGAGGTCCGAGACCTCGACCTTCTTGGCCTTGGCGAGATCGGCGAGGTTCTCTGCCGGCTTCTTGTCGAGGTCGACGATGCCGTCGGGCAGACCGCCACCGACGGCGATCTTGTCCATGTAGACGTCGGGTGCATTGAGGAAGCCGCCATGCTCGGCCATGGCGATGACGGCCAGCGCATTGGGCAGGCCCTTAGCGGTGATGGTGGTGCCTTCCAGCGGATCGAGCGCAATGTCGATCTTGGGGCCGCGACCGAGGCCGACCTTCTCACCGATATAGAGCATCGGCGCCTCGTCACGCTCGCCTTCGCCGATCACCACGGTGCCTTCGATGGCCAGCGAGTTCAGCGTCGTACGCATGGCGTCGACCGCCGCCTGATCGGCCTTCTTTTCGTCGCCGCGGCCCATCAGCTTGGACGCCGCCAGCGCCGCGGCTTCGGTCACGCGCACCACTTCGAGTGCCAGGTTGCGATCGAGTTTCACGTCTTCTGCCATCGTCTCCTCCGTCGCCTCGTTGTTCCAGGGCGTCGTCTAGAATGCTTCGATTCTGATCACGCACGGCTCTTCGGCAACTGCGCCGAGCCGGGCGATACGCGCCAAGGCGCGCTGCATCGCCGCTTCTTCCGTTTCGTGTGTGGTCAACACCACCGGCACCTCGCCGGACTGCGAGCGGCCGCGCTGCAGCATCGACTCCAGGGAAATCCGCTCCTTGGCGAGCGCCCCCGAGACCGACGAGATCACGCCCGGCCGGTCCTGCACCATCAGGCGCATGTAGTAGGCGCCGACATGGCGATCCATCGGCGAGATCATCTTGTCGGCCAGCCGGTCGGCCGGCACGACGAAAGCCGGCATGTGCCGTCCGCGCGCCACGTCGACCAGGTCGGCGACCACGGCCGAGGCCGTCGGTCCCTGCCCGGCGCCGCGGCCCTGGAACATGGTCGTGCCCACGAAGTCGCCTTCGACGACGACGGCATTGAACACGCCCTCGATATGGGCAATCGGTGCGCCGAGCGGCACCATGCAGGGATGGACCCGCTGCTCGATGCCGAAACGCGTTTCGCGCGCCAGGCCGAGCAGCTTGATGCGATAGCCCAGCTCTTCGGCGAACTGGATATCCATGGCGCTGACGTGCCGAATGCCTTCGACATGAATGCCGGCGAAGTTGACCTTGGCGCCGAAGGCCGCCCCGGTCAGCACGGCAAGCTTGTGCGCGGCATCGATGCCGTCGACGTCGAAGGTCGGATCGGCTTCGGCATATCCTGCAGCCTGCGCCTCGGCCAGCACGACATCGAAGTCGCGGCCGGTCTCGCGCATGGTCGTCAGGATATAGTTGCAGGTGCCGTTGAGAATGCCGTAGAGGCGCTGCACCCGGTTGCCGACCAGGCCCTCGCGCAAAGCCTTGATGATCGGGATGCCGCCGGCCACCGCTGCCTCGAAGGCAAGGATGCCGCCCCTCTTCTCGGCGGCCGCCGCGAGCTCGGCACCATGCATGGCGAGCAGCGCCTTGTTGGCGGTCACGACGTGCTTGCCCGAGGCCAAGGCCTTTTGCACCAGGCGACGTGCGACACCGCCCGAGCCACCGATCAGCTCGACGACGACGTCGATGTCGGGCGCGGTGGCGAGCGCCATCGGATCTTTCTCCCAGCGCACGTGCGAGAGATCGATGTCGCGCTTCTTCGCCTTGCGACGCGCGCTCACGGCGACGAGCTTCAAGGGCCGGCCGCCCCGCAACGAAAGGAGCCGGCCGTGCTCGGCCAGCAGCTTGACCACACCGGCACCGACCGTGCCGAGGCCGGCGATGCCGATTCTGAGAGGAGAATTCATGGGCGCCTGATACGACAGGATGGGGTCAGGCGCGAGCCTTGAGCGGCGTGATATTGTCCCCAACGCCGCGCAGATAGAGATCGATGGCGTGACCGGGGTCGGCCATCACCTGGCGGATGTTGCGGATGGCCTGACGGATACGATGCTTGTTCTCGACCAGGGCGATGCGGACATGGGCATCGCCGTGCTCGCCGAAGCCGATGCCGGGCGAGACCGCGACATTGGCCTGGGTCAGCAGCAGCTTCGAGAAAGCGAGCGAGCCCAGCTCGGCAAATTCCTTGGGAATCGGTGCCCAGGCGAACATGGAGGCCGCCGGCGCCGGCAGATCCCAGCCCGTGCCCTTCAACCCCTCGATCAGAACGTCGCGGCGCTCTTGATAGGTGTTGCGCGCCTCCGCGATGCAGTCCTGCGGGCCGTTCAGCGCCGCCGTGGCCGCCACCTGGATCGGCGTGAAGGCGCCGTAGTCGAGGTACGACTTGATGCGGGTCAAGGCCTGGATCAGCGTCTTGTTGCCGGCCGCGAAGCCCATGCGCCAGCCGGCCATCGAATAGGTCTTGCTCATCGACGTGAACTCGACGGCAATCTCGCGCGCGCCCGGCACCTGCAGCACCGACGGCGGCGGCACGCCGTCGAAATAGATCTCGGCATAGGCAAGGTCGGACAGGATCCAGATGCCCTCGCGCTTACAGAAATCGACGACCGCCGCATAGAAATCGAGATCGACGACCTGGGCGGTCGGGTTCGACGGATAGTTCAGCACCAGCGCCAGCGGCTTGGGGACCGTGTGGCGAACCGCCCGCTCCAGCGCCGGTAGGAACTCACCGATCGAGGTGCTGCCCGGCACCGGGATATGGCGCACCGAACCGCCGGCGATGATGAAGCCGTAGGGATGGATGGGGTAGCTGGGGTTGGGCACCAGCACGATGTCGCCCGGCGAGGTGATCGCCTGCGCGAGGTTGGCGAGGCCTTCCTTCGATCCCAGGGTGACGATGACTTCGCTTTCCGGGTCGAGTTCGACGCCAAAGCGGCGCGCATAGTAGGCCGCCTGCGCCTTGCGCAGGCCGGGAATGCCGCGGGACGCCGAGTAGCCGTGGGCACGCGGATTGGCCGCCGCTTCGGCGAGCTTGGCGACAATATGCGGGGCGGTGGGCAGATCGGGATTGCCCATGCCGAGGTCGATGACGTCCTGACCGGCAGCGCGGGCGCGGGCCTTCATGGCGTTCACTTCCGCGAACACGTAAGGCGGCAGGCGCTTCAGCCGATGAAACTCGGAATCGTCCATGGGTGCTTCCTTCAACGCCGTTAAAGGCTGGCGAAGATGTCGATATGCCGGGCAGCGGCGACGCGCGTATCGGCAGGCAGCGATGACTGCTTCTCCGGCACCGGTGCTGCCGGGGCCGGGGCAGTCGGCACTGGCAACGGAGCCGATGGCGTCGCGGCCGGTGCGGCGTCTGTTGCGGGCGGCATCGGCATCGGAGTGGTGGTGACGGGCGCCGGCGGCGGGACCGCCGGAACGGCAGCCGGCCCCGGATCGACTGACGGAACGGCAGCCGGCGCGGCGCTGGCCGGCGGCGTGCCGCCGGCGGCTTTCATCTGCTTCTCCTCGGCCTTCTCCTTGGCCCGCTGCGCCTTCTCCTCAGCGTCGCGTTCCCAGCGTTCCTCGCGCTCCTTCTTGTCGCGCTCGATCTGCTCCTTCTCGACTTCTTCCTTCTGAGCCTTCTGCCCGCCTTTACCGGGGACGATGGAACCGATCGCACCGCCGCCTCGAGTGTCGTCCACTCCGACGATGCCCTGTTCATAGGCCCGGCCGCTGGTGGCCGGCGGCAAGGCCGCCGTGGGCGCGACTTGCCGGTCGGCGCCGGGGCGCGGCGCGGCACCCGGCGGCGAGGAATCGCTGAACCAGCCACAGCCGCCCAGGAGGGCAAGCATGGACACACCGAGCAGGCCGAGCCGGAGGCCTCTGCCGTTCGTGTCCTGTCGTCGCTGCATCGTCGTCACCGCTGTCGCCTGTTGTCCGTTACGTTCACTGCCCAATCTCGGAGCCCGTCCAATCTCGGAGCCCGTCCAATCTCGGAGCCCGTCTAATAAGGCCATCGGGCAGCTTTGTTTAGCGGAGCCTGAGAGGAAAATTGACCCGTCTGTTGTCGCAGCCTACCAATTGGAGGCGGTTGAAGTTTCGAGCCCTTACCACAAGGTATGGTACCGAGTCTTCAAAAGTACCGCAAGAAACGCCACAAAGGCAATGATTCGCAAGGGGAAACGCATGTCGGATACACCCGCCCTCGCCGGCCTCTCCCCCGAGGAAACCGAGAAGCTCCAGACGACCTTCCGGGACATCGCCACTCGCAGCCAGAAGCTGCTCCAGGACTTCTCCGACCGCTACCAGGCCGAAGGGCCGCGAACAGCCGATCCTCTGCACCTCACCCAGACCTTCATGGATTTTACAGCCAAGATGCTGGCTGATCCTAACCGGCTGGTGCAGGCCCAGATGGAGCTCTGGCAGCAGTACATGAAGCTCTGGCAGGTCACCACGCAGCGCATGCTGGGCCAGCAGGTCGCGCCCCTCGCTGAGCCCGCCAAAGGCGACAAGCGCTTCAACGATCCGGCCTGGAAGGACGAGGTCGTCTTCGACTACCTGAAGCAATCCTACCTGCTCACCGCGCGCTGGCTGCAGGGCACGGTCAAGGATGTCGAAGGCGTCGACGACAAGACCGCCAAGAAGATCGACTTCTACACACGCCAGTTCATCGATGCGGTGTCGCCCTCCAATTTTGCGATGACCAATCCGCAAGTCGTGAAGGCCACGGTCGAGAGCAAGGGCGAGAACCTGCTCAAGGGCCTGCAGAACCTGCTGACCGACCTGGAACGGGGCAAGGGCCAGTTGGCAATCCGGCAGACCGACATGAATGCCTTCAAGGTCGGCGGCAACGTCGCCACCTCGCCCGGCAAGGTGGTGTTCCAGAACGAACTGATCCAGCTCATCCAGTACGCGCCGGCGACCGAAACGGTCTACCAGGTGCCGCTGCTGATCGTGCCGCCCTGGATCAACAAGTTCTACATCCTCGACCTCAAGCCCGAGAACTCGTTCATCAAGTGGGCGACCGAACAGGGCTACACAGTCTTCGTGATCTCCTGGGTCAATCCCGACGCGCACCTCACCAGCCTGGTGTTCGAGGACTACATGAAGAAAGGCCCGCTGGCCGCGCTCGATGCCATCGAGAAGGCGACCGGCCAGCGCGAGGTCTCGGCGATCGGCTACTGTATCGGCGGCACCTTGATGGCGACCACGCTCGCCTACATGGCGGCGCGCGGCGACAGGCGGATTGTTGCCTGCACCTTCTTCACCGCCCAGGTCGACTTCTCCGAACCGGGCGAGCTCGGCGTCTTCATCGACGAGGACCAACTCGCCGGCGTCGAAGAGATGATGAGCAAGAAGGGCTACCTCGAAGGCGCCGAGATGGCGACGACCTTCAACATGCTGCGCGCCAATGACCTCATCTGGTCGTTCGTGGTGAACAACTACCTGATGGGAAAGGATCCCTTCCCCTTCGACCTGCTCTACTGGAATGCCGACGCCACGCGCATGCCGGCGGCGATGCACAGCTACTATCTGCGCAACATGTACCAGAAGAACCTGCTGGTTCAGCCGGGCGGCCTGGTGATCGACAACGTGCCAATCGATCTTCGCAAGATCGACATCCCCGTCTATCTGCAGGCCGGCAAGGAAGATCACATCGCGCCCTCGAAGTCGGTCTACAAGGCGACGCAGATCTTCAAGGGGCCGGTGCGCTTCATGCTGGCTGGCTCGGGCCACATTGCCGGCGTCGTCAATCCGCCGCGCAACAAGAAGTACCAGCACTGGCTGAACGAGACGACGACCAACCCGCCGACGCTCGCCGAATGGCAGGCCGGCGCCAAGGAGTTCCCGGGTTCGTGGTGGCACGACTGGGACAAGTGGCTCTCCGCCGTCTCCGGCCCCAAGGTCCCGGCCCGCGTCCCCGGCACCGGCGGCCTGCCGGCGATCGAGGACGCACCGGGCAGCTACGTGAAGGTGCGCTCGGGCGAGTGAGGCTGGCTGGGCGGCCTTAGTTCGGCTTGCCCAGCACCTGGGCCGGCCGCGGCGGCATGTCGATCCCCTGCCCCTGAACCAGGGTCAGGGTCGTTACGTAGCTTGCCGTATCGAAGGCCTCTTCGCCGCGCTTGCCTGGCGTCTTGTCGACGTGGTGGACCTCCAGGGCGTAGAGACCGCGCCAGGGCAACGTCATCTCGAAGCTGCCGTCGGCATCGGTGTAGGCATCTTTGGACCAGCCGAACGCCGCCACGACCTCGACTTTCACCTTGGCCAGCGGCTGGCCCTTGAAGAAGACCTTGAACTTGTCGCCGCCCGCCGGCAGCACGTCGAGAACGAGCACTGGCTTCGCCGCCGTGCGATCGGTGACGAAGCGAGCCGCCGGCCACCACAGCGAACGCGTCGTGACGCCGTCGCGCGTGCGAACCGAAATCGGATAGCGCGCATCCTCGGCAATCACGTTGCCGCCGCCTGTTGCAAGGCTACCGGTAAAGCCGGCGGCGGCCTTGGTGAGGGCAAGAGCCTGCTCGCCGGCGCTGGTCGCTGTCTTCGCTTGAGGCTGCAGGCGGTCGAGCAACCCCGGTGAGGTCTCGCGCAGGTTTTCGCCGAACTCGCCGAAACTTAGCTGCACGCCCTGCCCTTCGGGTTCCAGCCAGACATGATGCGCCGAGGCCGCGCCACTGAACCATATGAGAGCCGCTGCCAGAATCGCGCCGAAACCCGTTACGACCTTCATGATGCACTCCTTGGGGAAATCGCCTTGATGTTCGAACCCGCCGCTCGACGTGGTCCGAGCCGACGCGCCGCAAGGGCCGCCAATGCGGCGCCGAGCAGCAACAGCAGATCCATACCGGCAATGGGCCAGAGATGTGGCAGCAGAAGGCTGCGGCCGAGATGATCGCCGGTCGTCAGCCAATTGAGCAGCACAGCCGCAACCGCCAGGCAGGCGACTGCGCGGCATTGATCGAGCCACGCGTGAGCCGGCCGCAGCCAGGCATGGGCGAAGGTCGCCAGCCAGACGAGGTAGAAAATCCAGATCTCGGCCTCGAACCGCTCGGCGCCGAGAACCCTGGCGCCGGACGGCAGCAGCCGGTTGACGACAAAGAAGGCAAGCGTGGCAACGACGATGCCCGTCACACTGCCCACCGCGAGCCCCTCGACAATCCGCACGCCGCGCAGTCCGAGCTGCTGGTGCTTCTTGCGTCGCGATTCCACCCAGAACAGGTAACCGCTGGCGATCAGCACGCAGCCGACGAGGCCCAACCCGAAATACAGCCAACGCAGGGTCCAGTGCCGGAATTGAATCCAGTGAAAGCCGACGATGAATCGCTGCGCCGTCAGGACCGGCGCACTGCCGGCCCGCTGATGAAGCAGCAAGCCAGTCGTGCCGTCGAAAGAGACCGTGTCGAGTGCCGCGACCACACCGTCCTCGCCAGCCCGGACGACCTGCACGACGGCGCCGGCGTCGCCAGGATAGCGAACGACGAGAGCGCGCGGCGAGTCACCGTTCCAGAGGCGCGCCGCCTCGGCGATCATCGCATCGAGTGACGCCAGTTCTCCCGGCTTGTTCACCTTGGGCCTGGTGTAGAGGTCGAAGGTCTCCTTGGAGAAAACCTGGTTGTTGCCTCGGTAAGGAACCTGCCAGCCGCTCGGAAAGTAGGTCGTGTAGAAGATGATCAGGCCCGACAGGGTGATGGCGACGTGGAAGGGAAAGCCCAGCACGCCCGTTGCATTGTGCAGGTCGAGGATCAGCCGGCGTGGATTCTTGTCGGCGCGGAAGGTGAAGAACTCGGCGAAGATCTTGCGGTGAATGATCACGCCGGCCACGCAGAGCACCATCATCGCCATGCCGGCCAGACCGACGATCCACAGCCCGACGTTCCAGGCCCGGAGATGCAGATTGAAATGGAACGGGAAGATGAAACGCGTCCCCGCCCAGCTTCCCGGATCGGGCAAGGGACGGCCCGAGGCTGGATCGAGGTAGCGGACCACCGGCCCATTGGCGTCACGCCAGGAGACCCGGATCATGGGCTGGCGCTCGGTCGGCAGCAACGCCGCCCAGAAGGCCGAACGGCCTGCCGCTGCCTCGTCGATCGTCGGTCGCAGGGCGTCGAAGGAAATCGGCTGCGATGACAGCGCGAGCCGGGTGCTCGGTATCATCCAGCGATCGATTTCGCGATCGAACACCGAGAGCGAGCCCATCCAGAAAATGGCGAAAAGCAGCCCCCCGAGCACTACACCAGCCCAGGTATGCAGCCAGTTCATCGAGCCGCGAAAGGTCGGCTCCATACCGCTAAAAATCCGTCGTGAGGGCCAAGCGAAAGGTCCGCGGTGCGCCCAGATTCATGGTGTTGATGTTGTCGCCGCCGGACCAGTAGTTGGCGTCGAGGACGTTATCGACGTTGAAGCGCAGCGCGACGGGCTTGCCGGTCGGGCTGTTCAAGTTGTCGAAGGTGTAGCGGACGCCGAGATCGAGACGTGTCCAGGCCGGCAGGCTGCGGCGCGGCAGCGTGGTATCGATGTACTGCGACCCGGTATAGACGACGCGGCCGTTCAAGGTCAGACCGCGCAGCATGGGTACGTCCCATTCGCCGCCGAGGTTCATCGTGAAGCCGGGCGCGAAAGGTGCCGTCCAGCCGTCGTTGGCACCGCCTTGTGTCTTGGTCAGCAGCGCATTCAAGAACATCACGCCGCCCAGCAGACGCACGCCTTCGATCGGTTCTCCGAACACGTTGATCTCGAGGCCTTGATTGCGTCGCTCCCCGTCCAGCGTAAGCGTATTGGTCGCGACATCCGTGACGGTGCTGGGCTGGGTGATCTGGAACAGGCTCGCCGTCGTCGTGAAACGGCCCCAGTCGATCTTCACGCCGGCCTCGAACTGCGTCGATTTGTAGGGCGCGAAGACCTCGCCGGCATTGGCGAAGGTCGAGCCCACGACGGTGCCCGGCTGCAGCCCCTGAATGAAGTTCCCGTAGATCGTGACGTTCTGCCAGGGCTTGAAGATCAACGCGACCGAGGGGCTGAGCGCACTCTGGTCGTAACTCGACGTCTGGGCCCCGGTCGTGACATTGAAATTGGCCGACTTCACCTGCTGGAGCCGGGCGCCCACCGTGAGCTGAATGCGCTTGTCCGCCGCCGACAGCGTGTCGGCGAAGGCCAGGCTCGAGAGCGTCGTGACACCCGACTTGTTGGAGGCCGGAGTCGGCACATAGATCGGCGCCACGGCGTTGGGATTGTAGATGTTCGTCGCAAAGGGCGTCCCCTGGACGATGCCGGTGCCGAAAGTCTGATCGAGGGTCGTTGCCGTGACTGCCAATTCGTGACCGATCGGTCCCGTCTCCCCCAGGGCACGAACGCCGGCCTCGGCGGTCAGGTAGGTATAGTACTGGCTGAAATTGGTCAGCGTGCTCGTCGCGGCGCCGGCAAAATTGTTGATGATGACATTGCCGGACGCGAGATAAGTCACCCGGTTGTCGTGTGCGCCAAAGGCCGCATAGGCCGTAACCTTCTCGGTGATGTCGACCTCGCCACGGACCACACCGAACAGATCCTTGCGCAGCGAATTGCTCCACGACTGCCCCTGGTTGGTGCGCGCATTCGGCGCCCAGGGCAGCGGCACGTTGGCAGCCAGGCCGATATAGGGAACGACCCCTGTGATGGCCTGGCTCTGGTAGCCGAGATCGGCTGATAGCCGAACGCGCTCACCTCGAAAGTCGAGCCCCAGAACAGCCAGGCCGCGCAGGTCAGTATTGTTCTGCACGGCCGTCTCGCCGCCGCGCAGGACGCCGTTGAAACGCACACCGACCTGCTTGTTCTCCCCAAAACGCCGGGCGACGTCGACATGTCCTCCGAATTGCGTTCCCGACGCGTAGCTTGCCGTAATCTGTGTCAGCCCCTGCTCGGGCGCGCGCTTGGGCACGACATTGACGGTGCCACCGATGCTGCTGCCGGGCGGCATGCCGTTCAGCATGGCGTTGGGGCCGTTCAGCACCTCGATGCGCTCGGCCATCTCGGGCATCAGCGAGTAGGTCGGCAGCATGCCGAACAGGCCGCCATAGGCCGTCGACATGGACAGCACATTGAAGCCGCGAATGGTGATCTGATCCGGCCCGACGCCGCCGTCGGGCGCCCAGGTCCGCACCGACGGATTGTCCACCATCACTTCGCGAACGGTTTTGGCCTGCTGATCCTGGACCTTCTTGGCCGTGAAGTTCGTCTGGTTGAACGGCGTATCCATCACGTCGCGATTGCCGAGGAGTCCCAGCTGACCGCCTGTTGCGACCTGGCCGCCGGCGTAGGGCGGCGGGAAGTTGTCGATCATCGCCTGCGGCGGCACGAGCGCACCCTGCACTTGCACCGGATCGAGCTGCAGGCCTCCCGACTCCGCCGCTACGCGCTGCAGCAGCGCCGTATTGCCGCCGGTCATGCGATAGGTGATGCCCGTGCCGGCCAGAAGACGCGTCAGCGCCTGCTCGGCCGTCATCGTGCCGACGACGCCCGGCGAGACGACCCCGCGTGCCGTTTCACCATCAACGGAGACCTGCATACCGGATTGCCGGCCGAACGACGCCAATGCATCGGAGAGCGCCTGCGCCGGAATGGAAAAAGCGACCAGCCGCTGCTGGGCGATCTCAGGGAGCGGCTCTTTGTCCTGCGCCAGCGCAGAACCCGAAAGCACGAAGACCGACACCGAAAGCATCAGCGTACCGCGAAGAACACGCCCAACACGCAGCGGTCCGCCAACTCCCCACATCGTCACACTCCACCCCTGTTACTCCTACGGGGACAGGACGTGACGTCATCGGAATGCGTCTCAGCATCGTGCCTTTGCCCAAACGACGACGGGGTCGCCGACTTTTTCGGGGCCGCTCGACGCCTTTTTTCAGAAGGCGACCAACAGCCAGGGCGAAACTTCGCGCACCGAACCGCCGTGCGTGCCGACGATCGCCCGCAAAGCTGCGACTGGGTCGGACAGATTGTAGACGCCGGTCACGCGACGGCCGCGAAGCACGCTGTCGGCGATGACGATGAGACCCGGGGTGTAGCGGCGCAGCTCGTCGACGACGTCGGCCATCGGTCGGTCGCGCGCCACGATCTGGCCACGCAGCCAGGGGGCTACTTCCTCGGGCGGGACGACCCCACGCTCGACCTTGCCGTTGCTGGCGACATGCGTCCAAGAGCCTGGATCCAGATGCACAGCGACCGGTGGCCATGAGATCGCGTTGTCAACGCGGACGCGGCCGGTCCTTACCGAAACTTCAGCGCCCGCCGCCATGATGCGGACGTTGAACGAGGTGCCCAGCACGGTGGTCTGGATGTCGCCTGCCACGACGCTGAAAGGACGTTTCGGATCGGGCGTGACCTTGAAAAATGCCTCTCCCTTGAGCAAACGGACCCGTCTGTCGTCGCCGGCATAGGCAACTTCGATCGCGCTCTCGGGCCCGAGCTGCACGGTGCTGCCATCGTCGAGGCCGATCGCGCGTGTTTCGGCAACCGACGTCACCTGATCGGCACGCAGGCGCACCACAAGGTCGGGGCCGAATGCAAAGGCGAGACAGGCTGCGAGCGCCAAACCGAGCGCGCCGGCATAGACACGGCGGCGGGACATTCCAGCTGTCCCCGCTGCCAGCTGCGCCGGTGACGCGGCGGCAATCGCATCATAGATGTCCGAGGTGTTCGTCCAGGCAAGCTCGTTCGCGGGACTGGCGGCCCGCCAGGCGGCAATACGTGCCTTGAGTGCCGGATCGTCGGGCGCCTCCTCCAGCGCAACAAGCCAACGGGCAGCCTCGAGGGTGGCGCGGTCTTCGTCCTCAGCCGGCGTTGTCATAACCAGTAGACGCCAAGACTGGAGGATTTTTCGGCGGCCCTCTCACCGTCCACCGGGGGGCCGCGCCCGCCGGCGGCAATGGGCGATGCCCTGTGCAACGATCTCGTGGGCCACGGTGATCGAGATGCCGAGTTCGGCCGCGATTTCCCGCAACTTGAAGCCACCGACGCGGTGCATCTCGACCGCGCGCCGCGTGCGCTCCGGCAGTTCGGCCAACGCTTCCTTCAAAAGCTGCAGTTCCTGGCGCGCCGCCGTGGTCGCTTCGGGAGACGGATACTCGTCGGCCTGCAAGTCGACGGTAGCAGCGGCGGTCTTTCCGTCGGCGATGATCGCCCTTTCGCGGGTCAGCCGACGGCGGCCGTCGATCGCGAGATTGCGCACCACGCGATAGAGAAACCCGAGCGGCTCGTCGAAAGCCTGCACGGCACTCGCTGCGCCGAAACGCAGCCACGCCTCCTGCACCACATCTTCTGCCCGAGCCCGGTCTCCGACGATGGCATTGGCGTAGTTCACCAGCTCGCCGCGATGGGCCAGATAGAGCGCCAGCATGCCGCGGTCGTCTGCTACCCCGCTCACCCCTCAACCTCGCTCTTGAAACCCCAAATGCGAATAATTCTCAATCTTGTTTATAAGTGGGAAGGAGGCATGGGGCAAGGCCGCTACTGGAAGCCGTCCCCTCTTACCGATCGGTGACCAAAGGCGCTGACTTGGCGTCCAGCACCTCGCGCGCCTGCCTGGGATCGAGCTTGACCTGCAAGCCCCGCTGACCGCCGTTCATGAAAACGTAGTCGTGCGCGAGGGCCGCCTCCTCCATCATCACCGGCACGCGACGCTTCTGGCCGAACGGACTGATGCCGCCGACCTTGTAACCGGTCACGCGCTCGGCTTCGGCCGGCTTCATCATCTCCGCCGATTTGCCGCCGGCCGCCGCCGCCAGTTTCTTCATCGATACTTCGTCGTCCGACGGAACGATGACGCAGACGGGCTTGCCGTCGACCAGTGTCATCAATGTCTTGAGCACGCGCGACGGCGGCTCACCCAACGCTTGCGCGGCCTGCAGGCCGATGCTGTCGGCGTTCGGGTCGTAATCGTAGGAGTGAACGGAGAAGGCAACGCCTGCCTTCTTGAGATGGTCCGTCGCGCGGGTTGTCTTTGACATTGTGATGCGATGCTCGAGTTTCGACTCGGGATACCTCGCAACCGCTTTCGTGACAAATGCATTGCACTTGAATGCAGATTGAAAACAGCGCGGCGTCTGACACATCTCATTTCTGTTGCGTGATTGTTACTCTGGGAATCGATCGTCGATTCGCAAGAGTTCCAGCGACGAGCCTTCGCACTCGTGATCGCAACGCCGTCATGCGCCTCGTCAACTTGTCGCTCGTCGGCGTGCCTCTCATGTGAGGCGCGGCCTTCACCGTGAAGCGTCATCGCGCGATCGCACGAAGCGGTCGCCAATGAAAATTCCGAGACGGACAGAAATAGCGTGCCGACCATGATCCGGCGTTTGCGATCATGTCCTGTTGTTGTGAGTCCCCTCATGCTTTCGAATTTGTTTCGTTCACCTGTCGCGCTGGCCCCGATCGCGCTAACGGTCGTCCTCGCTGCCGGCGTGATGAGCTCGGCCTCCGCGCAGTCGACTGCCAGCCAGTCGTCGCCGGAATTGAAGGCGCGCTGCAACCAGCTCATCTCCTATTTCGATCGCTACGGCGCCAGCCGCGGCGAGAACTCCGACGGCGAGCGCAATCATACGCGCATCGGTGCACGCATCGACTGCGACAACGGCCATCCCGCCGAAGCCGTCGCGGCCATGGAAGGGTTGCTGACGCGCAAGAACATGGACGTCCCGCCTGCGCCGACCGGGCTCGCCCAACCCGCATCTCCGGCGGGTGCGGCTCAGCAGAGGTAAGGACGGCCGGCGGCAGGAGTGCGCGTCGTTCCTGCCGCACCATTCGGCAGCGGCGTTGCTCGGCCGCCTGCTATTCAGCAGCCTGGGGCACGTCGCCGCGATAGACGCGCGCGAGCTGGACGTAGCCCGCGGCCGAACGGCGGAAGGACTCGAGATCCTTCTCCGTGATGTCGCGCATCTTCACCGCGGGATTGCCCGCCCACAGCTCGCCTTTGCGCACGATCTTGCGCGGCGTGACGACGGCGCCGGCCGCCACCATGGCGCCGGTCTCGACCACGGCCTCGTCGAGCACCGTCGAATGCATGCCGATGAAGGCATCGTCCTGCACTTCGCAGGCATGCAGCAGGGCGAGGTGCCCCACCGTGACGTTGCGGCCGACGGTCGTGCCGACGCCGCGCGCGGCGATGTGGATCACACAGCCGTCCTGGATGTTGGAGTTCTCGCCGATCCTGATCGGCGGTCCGTCGCCGCGCAGGACGGCGTTGAACCAGATGCCGCAATTGGCGGCGATCTCGACATTGCCGATCAAGGTTGCGTTGGGCGCGATGAAAGCTGACTTGTCGATCTTCGGGACGAGACCGTTGAAAGGCACGATGAGGCCGGACATCGGATCGCTCTGCTCCACTCCACAAAAACGAAGGGCGCCTTGCGGCGCCCTTCGAGGATAGACCAAGTCGCCGATCAGCGCTTGGAGAACTGGAAGCGGCGACGCGCACCGGCGCGGCCGTACTTCTTGCGCTCGACCACGCGGCTGTCGCGGGTGAGGAAGCCGCTGCTCTTCATCGAGCCACGCAGGGCGGGCTCGAACTTCGAAAGCGCCTGGGCGATGCCATGGCGCACCGCACCGGCCTGGCCCGACAGACCGCCGCCCGAAACGGTGGCGACGACGTCGAACTGGCCATTGCGCTGCGAAACGTCGAACGGCTGCTGGATCATCATGCGCTGCGTCGGCCGCGCAAAGTAGATGGTCTGATCGCGGCCATTGACCGTGATCTTGCCGGTGCCGGGCTTGACCCATACGCGGGCGACAGCGTTCTTGCGTCGGCCGGTGGCGTAGGCGCGACCCTGGCTGTCGACTTCCTTCTCACGCGTGGGCGCCGCAGCCTGGATGCCGCCGGCCACGACCGGCGCCTTCTTCAGTTCGGCGAAGGACGAAAGTTCGGTAGCCATGTCAGCCGATCCTCGAGTTCTTGCGGTTCAGTGCGGCAACGTCGAGCTTCTCGGGCTGCTGGGCCTCATGCTCGTGGTTGGGGCCCTTGTAGACGCGCAGGTTCTTCATCTGCACGCGGCCGAGCGGACCACGGGTGATCATGCGCTCGACAGCCTTGACGATGACGCGCTCGGGGAAGCGGCCTTCGAGGCGCTTGCCCAGGGTCTCGCCCTTGATGCCGCCGGGATGGCCGGTATGCCAGTAGAAGTACTCCCGCTCGGCCTTACGGCCGGTCAGGCGGACCTTCTCGGCATTGATCACGACGATATTGTCGCCGCAGTCGACATGCGGGGTGAAAGTCGGCTTGTGCTTGCCGCGCAGGCGCATGGCGATGATCGAAGCGAGGCGGCCGAGGACGAGGCCGTCGGCGTCGATCAGCACCCACTTCTTCTGCACGTCGGCCGGCTTGAGGCTGACGGTTCGGTTGCTAAGGGTATGCATGGGTCTTTCTTCCAATGAGCGGGCGCTTATGGAGAGAGAGACGGCCGATGTCAAATCGCCAAAAATATTCCTTTAGATTCAATGGCTTGAAAATGCGGTAAATTGATACCTCAGGCTAACTCTTTGATGTGGGCGGGATTGCGTAGGTCAGCGTGGCATGGGCAACGGGATCGGGCTTGCCGTCGCTCCACATCGTAAAATCGCCCACGGCCAGGGACTTTCCGAGCTTCAGCAGGCGCCCCTCGCCGATCAGATCGCCCGGCTCGGGCTTGCGCATGAAGTTGATGTTGAGGTTGGTGGTGACCGCCAGCGCCACCGGCCCGAGTTGCGCCAGGATCAGAAGGTAGAACCCGCAATCGGCCAGCCACATCAGGGTCGGGCCCGAGATGGTGCCGCCCGGCCGCAGGTTGCTCTCGTCGGTCGGCAGGCGCAGCCGTATGGTCTTGTCGTCGAGATGCTCGATCGACAGCTTGAGGTGCGAAGACTGCGGAAACTGCTCGTCGAGAAACTTCAGCAGATCGGCGGGCGACATCACCGGCATGACGAACATCCTTCCTCTGTGTCAGGATGACCGAAATGACCAAGCATCCCAACGAACCCGTCCTGTTGCGCCGTGACGAAGGCCGGGTCGCGATCCTCACGCTCAACCGTCCGCATGCCATGAACGCCCTTTCGGGCGACCTTATAGACGCCCTGCAGACGGAATTCGACAAGCTCGCCCAGGACCGCGAGATCCGCTGCGTCGTGATCGAAGCGCAGGGCGACCGCGCCTTCTCGACCGGTCACGATCTGCGCGAAGTCGCCTCGACGCGCGACTACGCCTTCCATCACGGCCTGCTGACGCGCTGCTCGGCGATGATGATGTCGATCCAGCGCCTGCCGCAGCCCGTCATCGCCAAGGTGAAGGCGGTGGCGACGGCCGCCGGCTGCCAGCTGGTTGCGGCCTGCGACCTTGCCGTCGCTTCGAGCGAGGCGACCTTCGCGACGTCGGGCATCAACAACGGCCTGTTCTGCGGCACGCCCTCGGTCTCGGTGGGGCGCAATGTCGGCCCCAAGCGTGCGCTCGACATGCTGTTCACCGGCGAGTTCGTCGATGCCGCCACGGCGTTGCGTGACGGGCTGGTGAGCCGCGTCGTGCCGATCGCCGAACTCGACCAGGCGACGATGGCGCTAGCCAATCGCATCACCAGCCAGCCGCCGCAGCAGATCGCCGAAGGCAAGGCGATGTTCCATCGCCACATGACGATGGAGCTCGGCCAGGCCTACGCCTACGCCACCGAGTTCATGGCCGGCGCCATCCAGCGCGAGGATGCCCAGGCCGGCATCGACGCCTTCGTGAACAAGAAGCCCAAGCCGGACTGGAAGGGTCGCTGACAGCATCGACGGGTTGGCAGCGAACGCGATTACCTCGACCGTAATCGACCGCCTTCCGCTTGGCCGCCAGAGTGTGCGGCGACATTCAAGCGGGGGCAGATGCATCCTCTCGACAAGGCTACTTCCCTGCAGGAGATCGTCTCAGGCTCTCTGCAGGGCGAGACCAGCGACGCCTACTGGAATTTCGGCGGACCGTTCGGCGGTGTCACGGCCGCTACTCTCCTGCGCGCCGTCCTCGATCGCGCCGACCGTATCGGCGATCCCTGTGCGGTAACCGTCAACTTCACGGCGGCCATCGCCCGCGGCCCGTTCGAGGTCACGGTCCGATCGGTCCGTACCGGCCGATCGGTGCAGCATTGGTACGCCGAGATCCGCCAGGGCGAGACCGTAGCCGCCAACGCCACGATTGTCTGCGCCCGGCGCAAGGCCGGCTGGAGCCACCAGCCGGCGACTCCTCCCCCTGCGCCGCCACCCGAAGCAATCACGGCCATGACGACTGACGGCCGCAACGCCTTCGTCGGTCAATTCGAGTTCCGCTTCGTCGAAGGGGCGCTGCTGCCGTCGGCCCAGCCTGCCGAAACCCCGCGCAGTGCCCGCTCCTGCCTCTGGCTCAACAATGCCGTGCCGCGGGACTGGGATTTCATCGGGCTGGTCGCCTTCTGCGATCTCTTCTTCGGCCGCATCTACCATGTGAAGGGAACGATCTTCCCGATCGCCACCGTCTCGATGACGGCCTACTTCCATGTCGACAGAGACTGCCTGGCCGCGTTGGGCAGCGCCCCGCTGCTGGGGGTCGCCGACGCCAATGTCTTCCATGCCGGCTTTTTCGACCAGACGGCTGAGCTCTGGTCGGCCGGCGGACGGTTGCTGGCCACGACGACGCAGATCGTGACTTATCGCGAATAGCGGACCGCCCCAAGCGAGCGGCAGCGGCGCTGCACCGACAAGCCCCCTTCTCTCTCGCTGGGCGAACGGGTAAATCCCTCTTAACGAAATCGTAGAGGGGGACGCATGCTTCGCAGGACGCTGGTATTGGCAGGCCTCTCGCTGGCGGCATGGTCGCCGGCTGCATCGGCCCAGGACATCGTCATTCCGACCATCATCGAGCTGTCCGGCGGCGGCGCCACGGTCGGGGCGATGTGGAAGAACGGCTCGAGCCTTGCCGTCGAGGAGATCAACGCAGCGGGCGGCATTCTCGGCAAGAAGGTCAAGCTCGAGTTCGTCGATACGGCGAGCGATCCCGGCAAGGCGCGCGCCGCCATGCAGCGCGCCCTCGACGACAAGCCGATCGCCATCTTCGGGCCGATCTATTCGGGGTCGGTCAGCGCCACCCTGAAGCTCACGGCCGATGCCGAGGTGCCGCAGGTGATCGGCGGCGAAGCCGCCAACCTCACGGCGCAGGGTTCCAAGTACATCTTCCGCACGTCGTTCGGGCAGAACGTCTCCATGCCCAAGATCGCCAACTACCTGCGCGACGGCGTGAAGGCCAAGAGCATCGCCATCGTCTACGTCAACAACGACTTCGGCAAAGGCGGCCGCGACGCCATCGTCAAGGAGCTGCCGGCGCGCGACATCAAGGTCGTGGCCGACATTTCGACCGAAGCCGGTCAGGCCGATTTCGCGGCCGACGTGATCAAGCTCAAGGGCGCCAATGCCGACGCGGTGTTCGTCTACCTGAACGAGGAAGAGAGCGCGCGCTTCCTGCGCGAGGCCAAGAAGCAGGGCCTCACCAAGCCGATGATCGGCGAAACCACCCTGCTCGGCCAGAAAGTGATCGACCTCGCCGGCGATGCCGCCAACGGCGTGAAGGGCCATGTCGGCCTGACCGTCGATGCGCCGATCCCGGCCATCCAGGAGTTCGGCCGGAAGTACGAGGCAAAGTACAAGTCCAAGCCCGACCACAACGGCGTGAAGGGCTACATCGCCCCCTACATGATCAAGGCGGCGGCCGAGAAAGCCGGCAAGCTCGACGGTAAAGCCATCGCAGCTGCACTGCATGGCATGACCATCGCGCCCGACAAGGTGCCCGGAATCCTGATCGAGGCGACCTGGGATGGCACCGGCGAGATCGACCGCATCTCCTTCCTGGGCGAGGTCAAGGACGGCAAGCAGGTCATCACGGAGACCTTGCCGAAACTCAATAAATAGTCTGCGGCGGCGCCTCGGCAGCCCGCGCGCATGACCGACCTGCTGCAGCTCCTGATCGCCGGCCTGGCGACCGGTGCGATCTACGCACTGGCCGCCATCGGCTTCACCCTGCTGTGGCAGACCTCGCAGACCATCAACTTCGCCCAGGGCGAGTTCGTCATGGTGCCGGCCTTCTTCGCCCTGGCGGCCATGCGCCTGCTCGGCCTGCCCTTCCTGGCGGCTTTGGTGCTGGCCATCCTGCTGTCGATGCTGCTGCTGGGCGTCGTCTTCCGTTACGCCGTCGTGGGCCCGCTGATCCAGCGCGGCGTGCTGCCGCTCGTGATCTCGACCATCGCGCTCAGCATCCTGCTGAAGGAGGCGGTAAAGGATTTCTACAGCGCCGAGGCGCTGCCTTTTCCACCCCTGCTGCCCGACGCACCGGTATCGTTCGCCGGTGTGGTCGTGTCGCAGGCCCAGCTTGGCGTGCTGGCGGTGGCCCTGCTGGTGATCGTCCTGCTGCAATGGTTCCTGGCCGGCACACGGACCGGGCGGCAGATGCAGGCGACGGCGCAGAACCCGTCGGTTGCCCTCATCCTCGGCGTCCCCGTGCAGCGCATGATCCTCTACACTTTCCTGATCAACGCCGCCCTGGCCGCCGTCGCCTCGCTGCTGATCTCGCCGATCTACCTGGCCAAGTTCTCCAATGGCGAGACGCTGGGCCTGGTGGCCTTCGTCGCGGCAATCGTCGGTGGCTTCAATCAGGTGCGCGGCGCCATAGCCGGCGGTCTGCTGATCGGCGTTCTGGACAATCTCGCCGCCGCCTATCTTTCGACTGCCTACCGGCAGGCGATCCCGCTGGTGCTGCTGGTGCTGATCATCCTGTTCCGGCCGCAGGGCCTCTTGGGGCGGCGCGAGGAGCGCTCGATATGAGCACGCGCCTTGCCCTCCTGATCGGAGCGGCACTCGTCGCTCTGCTCGCCTTGCTGCCGGTCGATCTCACGCCCTATGGGATCCCCTATCCCGGCCTCAAGCGCTACGGCACCTATATTCTCACCCTGTGGCTGGTCACCGCGATCGCGGCGATGGGGGTCAATCTGATCGTGGGCTATGCCGGGCAGGAAACCCTGGCGCAGGCGGCATTCGTCGGCATCGGCGCCTATGCCACCGCCCTCCTGACCAAGGCCGGCTATCCGTTCGGCCTGGCCTTCGTGGCGTCCGGCCTGCTCGCCTTTGTTGTGGGCCTGGCGCTGGGCTTCCCGGCGCTCAGGGTGCAGAAGCACTATCTCGCCTTCGTGACGCTGGCCTTTACCGTGCTCTGCTGGCTGGTGTTCCGCAACGAGCAGTGGCTGACCGGCGGCGTCATGGGGCTGCGCGATATCGAACGGCCGCACCTGTTCGACCTCAGCCTGCGGCCGCCTCTGCGCTTCTACTGGTTCGTCCTGACGATCGCCGCCGTCATGACTTTCGTGCTGTGGTGGATCCTGCGCTCGCCCTGGGGCCGCGCCTTCACCGCCCTGCGGGAAAATCCCCTGCGCGCCGAAAGCCTGGGCATCGACGTCCGCCTCTATACCCTGCTCGCCTTCGCGCTGGGCTCGGCCTATGGCGGCCTGGCGGGCAGCCTCTACGCCCCGCTCGTCGAGTTCATCGACCCCAGCCCCTTCGCCCTGGGGCCGTCGCTGCTCTTCATGCTGATGGTGGTGATCGGAGGCAGCGGGACCTTCCTCGGCCCGTTCGTCGGTGCCGCCATTGCCGTTCTCCTGCCGGAATGGCTGCGTGCCTGGGAGACCTGGTACCTGCTGATCTATGCGGTGCTGGTGATGATCATGATGCCGCTCTTTCCCGGCGGCATCGTCGGGCTGGCGTCGCGGCTGCTGGCGCCGAGCAAGCGGCCATGAGCGCCCTGCTCGAAGTCCGCGATCTCGACAAGTCGTTCGGCGGCGTCCAGGCAGTGCGCGGCGTGTCGTTCGACGTCCGGGAAGGCGAGATCCTGGGCGTGATCGGCCCCAACGGGTCGGGCAAGTCGACGCTGTTCAACTGCATCCTGGGTCAGCTGGCGCCCAACCACGGCACGGTCAAGGTCGATGGCCGCGACGTCACCGGGCTCAGGCCCTCGCAGCTCAATCGCCTGGGAGTCAGCCGCACCTTCCAACTGCTGCAGGTTTTTCCAAAGCTCACGGCGCGGGAGAACCTGATCGCCGCGGCCCAGGAGCATCAGGGCTCGCGCTGGGCACGCCTGTTCGGCGCGCGCGACGCCGGACTGGGTCCGACCGCCGACCGGATGCTCGAATTCTTCCGCCTCACCTCCCTGGCCGGGGAGAAGGCCGGCAATCTCTCCTATGGTCAGCAGAAGCTGCTCGATGCCGCCATGGCGTTCATGGCCGGCTCGCGGCTGGTGCTGCTCGACGAGCCGGCGGGCGGCGTCAATCCGACCATGCTGGCCGGCCTGCGCGAACGGCTGGCCGAGATCAACCGCGAGCGCGGCGCCACCTTCGTGGTCATCGAGCACAACATGGAATTCGTCATGGCGCTCTGCACACGCCTGATCGTGCTGGCTGAGGGCCGGATCATCGCCGAGGGGCCGCCCGACGCGGTGCGCCGCGACCCGACCGTGATCGAAGCCTATCTGGGGCACTGAAGCGTGGCTCAGAACGCCATCCTCACCCTGGAGAGCGTCGTTGCCGGCTACGGCAAGATGACCATCCTGAACGGTGTCACGGCCGCGATCCGCCGCAACGCCATCACCACGGTGATCGGCCCCAATGGCGCCGGCAAGTCGACCTTGTTCAAGACCGTGTTCGGCCTGCTGGGTGTGCGTTCGGGCAAGGTGTCGTTCGACGGCATCGACACGACCGCCTTCAAGCCCCGGCAAATGCTGGATGCCGGCATGTGCTACGTGCCGCAGGGGCGCAACCTCTTCCCGCAGCTTTCGGTACGGCACAATCTCGAGCTGGGCGGCGTGGCCCTCGCCGATCAGTCCCGCCTTCCCGACCGCCTCGAGGCGATGATGGCGCGCTTTCCCATGCTGCGAGAGAAGGCCGACGCCCAGGCGTCGACCTTGTCGGGCGGCCAGCAGAAGCTGCTCGAGGTCGCGCGCGGCCTGCTGCTGGAACCCAGGCTGATGCTGATCGACGAACCTTCGATCGGTCTCTCGCCGCTGATGGTGCAGGAAGTCTTTTCGATCCTGCGTGAGCTCAGGGACACGGGCGTGAGCATTCTCCTGATCGAGCAGAACGCCCGACAGGCCCTGTCGATCTCCGACTATGGCCTGGTTCTCGAACAGGGCCAGGCACGCATCGACGACACCGCCGCCAATATCCTGGCCGATCCGCGCATCGCCCAGCTCTTCCTGGGCGGCGGCCTCGCGTCGTCGCCTATCGAGTAGCGTTCGACAGAAGTGCGGCGCGCAGCGCCGTCACGGAGGGGTCGCGCCCGGCAAGAAGACCGAGCGTGTCGAAATAACGCTGCATCGACACGATACGGCTCGCCGCGATATCGAGCCGGTCGACACCCAGAAGGTCGCCGCGCCGCCATTCGACGAAGAGCAGGGTATCGTCGCCCGCCCAATCGACGGTTTCGAAGGGAGCGCCGGCCAGATGCCTCGGCAGATCGGCCGGCCGCAGAGCCGGGCGCTGGTCGGGGACCCGGATCGGTGCATCGTCGGCAAAGCGACAGCCGGTGGGCGCCCCAGGCACCAGATCGGCGTAGCTCACCTCGTCTTTGGAGCTGGCCGGCGGCAGTTCGGGCAGCCATCCGAGGTCGGGCCGCAGGGCACGGAACAGGGTCGCCTGATCGTAGAAGCGACGCCCTTGCAGCACGCCGCCATCGCGCAGGCGCACACGATAGACGGCATCCCAGGCGACCGGCGTTCCGTTGATCGTGCCACGGTTGGCCGCTTCGACGAACACCCGATCGCCCCGAGACCGGTAGCGCTTCATGTCGATGAAGAGGTCCGGCATCAGGCGCAGCACGTGGGCGATCGCCTCACGGACCTGCGCCGCCGGTGTCGGCGCGGCCATGCCGGCGTCCGCCACCTCGCCGTCGGGGTGAAAGACCCCGGCGTAGCTGTCGGGACCTGGCGACCGTCCGAAGGCCCGGAACTTCTCGAACCAGAGCCGCGCTTCGTCCGTCACGGCGGCGCGCCGGCGCGATATTCGACGACGGTTACCGACGCCAGTCAGTCCCCTGGCCGGCGATCTGGCGCAGCGCGGCGTTCCAGTAGGTCACGCCATATTCCGGATTGGCCCGCATCTGCCGCGCACGCTCGCCATATTGGCGCACGACGTCTTCGTCGATCGGCGCCGGCTCCTCGTCGAGGCTGCGGGCGATCACTTCGACCTCGCAGGCACGCTCGAGCATGTACATGCGCCTCAGCGCACCGGGGATGGTGGTGCCGACCGTCAGCAGACCATGATTGCGCAGCACCACCGAATTGCCGCCCTGGCAGGTCACGCCGAGCGCCTCGCATTCCTCGTCCGAAGTCGGCATGCCGTACTCGTGATAGACGAGATCGTCATAGACCGAGAGGGCATCCTGACTGATCGGTCGGATGCCCTTCTTCAGCACCGAGACGCCCGTGCCGGCGCGCGTGTGGGTGTGCATCACGCAGTTGGCATCGGGTCGCGCCTTGTAGACACCGCTATGGATGGTGAAGCCCGCGGCATTGAAACGGCCGTCCTTGCCGTAGACCTTGCCGTCCATATCCATCTTCACGAGGCTCGAGGCGGTGATCTCCTGAAACAGGTCGCCGTAATTGTTGATCAGGAAGCAGTTCGGCTCACCGGGGATGCGCACCGACATATGGGTGTCGATCGTGTCGGTCCAGCCGAAGTGATCGGTGATCCGATAGAGCGCCGCGAGATCGCAACGGGCGTTCCACTCGGCTTGGCTCATCTCGACGCTACCCTGTACGACCGTGTCCATCCTTCGCTCCTGTTCGTTGGCCGGCGCGGCAAGGCGCCGATGTCCGACAGGGACGCTAGCGCAACTTGCCCGGCCGCGCGATGGACGGCTTCGTTTGCGAGACGGCCGACCGCCCTGCGATGGCACGGCTTGACGGCTCAAAAATTAGATGACATATCATCTAATTGTATAGCATCTAATTTTTGACCATGCCCCCCGCCGACTCCCCCCAGCGCGCCGCCTTCGGCTCGCTGCTTTCCCGTGCCGCCCGCCAATGGCGGCGGGCCGCAGATCGCGGGCTCGAGCCTTTCGACCTTACCGAGGCGACCTGGCTGCCGCTGATCCGCATCGCCCGTGCACCGGCACCACCCCGGCAGAAGGACGTCGCGGCGGCGCTCGGCCTCGACGGCTCCTCGGTCGTGCGCCTGCTCGACAATCTCGAAGCCGCCAGCCTCATCCAGCGCCGCGAGGAGGCAAGCGATCGGCGTGCCAAGTCGATCTTCCTGACCGCCAAGGGCCGGACCATCGCCAACAAGGTCGAAGCGGTCGCCCGGCAGGTTCGGACCGACGCCCTCGCCACGATCAGCGACAGGGACATCGAAACGACGGTCCGCGTGCTGACACAGATCTGTGCGGCTCTCGAGGAAGGCGACGGCGAGACGGCATGACCGCCCCTTCTCCCTCGCCCGCCCGTTCCGCTCCGCTCTGGCTGCTGACCCTGATCACCTTCAGCGGCACGCTCGCCATGCACATCTTCGTGCCGGCGATGCCGGAGGCTGGTCAGGCAGTCGGTGCCAATATCGGCGAAATGCAGATGACGATGAGCGTCTACATTTTCGGCCTGGCGATGGGACAACTGCTCTACGGCCCGCTGTCCGACCGGTTTGGTCGCCGTCCGCTGCTGATGATCGGGCTGCTCGTCTACACGCTGACCAGCATCGCCGCGGCGTTCGCGACCGCCATAAACGGCCTGATCGTACTGCGCCTCTTCCAGGCGCTGGGGGGATGCGCCGGGCTGGTCATCGGCCGCGCCATGGCACGCGACAGCGTGCAATCCCACGAAGCCGCCCGACGGCTGGCGCTGATGAACCTCATGGTGGTTTTCGGTCCCGGTGCCGCGCCGCTGATCGGCAGCGCGCTCGCCTCGTCGCTCGGCTGGCGCTCGATCTTCCTTGCCCTGTCCGTGCTCGGGATCGTCAACCTGATCTGCGCCTGGTTCCTGCTGCCGGAAAGCCGCATACGCAAGGAAGTGCCTAAGAGTAACTCACTCGGGCGCGACTATGGGCGTCTGCTCACCTCGCCCACCTTCCTGGGCTATGCGATCGGCGGCGCCTGCGCCACGACGGCCATGTACGCCTTCATCGGCGCCTCACCCTTCATCTTCGCCCACCAGCTCCATCGTCCCGACTACGAGATCGGCGTCTATCCGGCCATTCTGATGGGAGGCGTCGCATTGGGCAGCATGGTCGCGTCCAAGCTGTTCTCGCTGGTGCGGATCGAGCGGCTGGCGATTTCGGCCAGCCTGGTGAGCGTGCTGGCCTCGCTGACCTTCCTGGTGGTCGTCCTGACCGACAATCTCAGCGTGGCGCTGGTTATCGGGCCGATGTTCGTCTTCGGTTTCGGCGCCGGCATCGCGGCGCCGGCCGCACTGACCCAGGCCATGAGCGTCAATCCCAACGTCGTCGGCTCGGCATCGGGCCTCTACGGTTTCTCGCAAATGGCCGTGGGGGCCCTGTGCACGACCCTGGTGGCCGCCGGCGACAATCCCGCCCTTGCCGCCGCCGTCATCCTGGCGGCTGCCGGCGTGATCGGTCAGCTGTCGTTCTGGTTCGCCCTCGGCCGGCGCGTCACGAGGGGCTGAGCCGTCACGGGGGGCTGAGCCCCTTCATGTAGGTCGACGGCACGACGGTCTTCACCGATTGCGCCCGCTTGGCGAGCCAGTAGGCCTGCGGCGGAGGCACCGAGCCGAACTGCCGGTCGACGCCGAGCTTCTGGGCGGCGTCCATCGGCCAATTGGGATTGTAAAGCAGCTCCCGCGCCAGGGCGATGAGGTCGGCCCGCCCCTGCTGCAGGATCGCTTCGGCCTGGTCGGCATGGACGATCAGCCCGACCGCCATGCTCATGATATCGGCGTCCTTCCGCAGCCGTTCGGCATAGGGCACCTGATACCCGTAGGTCACCGGCCCGGTGCTGACGACCGGCGCGCCACGCATGCCGCCGGAGCTGCAATCGATCACGTCGACACCCTTGGGCTTCAGGATCTTCGCCAGTGCCACGCTCTGATCCGGCCCCCAGCCGGCGTCGTCTTCGACCGAGAAGCGTACGAACAGCGGCTTGGACGCGGGCCAGTGCGCCCGCACGCTCTCCACCACTTCGATGCAGAACCGCATGCGGTTGAGCTCGCTGCCGCCGTACTCGTCGTTGCGCAGGTTGGAGAACGGCGACAGGAACTGGTGGATCAGGTAGCCGTGCGCCGCATGGACATCGAGCACATCGAAGCCGGCCTCGTGGGCGCGCCGTGCCGCCTGCCCCCAGCGCTCGACGACCTCGGGAATCTCGGCGCGCGTGAGCGCCCGCGGCGTCGGGTCGGTTTCCGGCGCGTTGAGCGCACTCGACGAGACGAGCTCCCACTGGTCCCAGTCCTCGATCTCCGGTGACGGCTGCAGCGGGGCGCCGCCCTCCCAGGGCCGGAAGCGCCGCGCCTTGCGGCCGGAATGGCCGAGCTGGATTCCGGGCACGGCATTGTGCAGCCTGATGAAGTCGGTGCAGCGCTTCAGCCCGGGCACGAAGGCATCGTCCCACAGGCCGAGATCGCCGACCGTGCCGCAGCCGCGCCGCTCGACCTTGGTGGATTCCATGATCACCAGCCCGGCGCCGCCTGCGGCGTAGCGGCCGGCATTCATCAGGTGCCAGTCCGTGGCAAAGCCCTTCACCGCCGAATACTGGTGCATGGGCGCGACCACGACGCGGTTCTTCAGGGTGACGTCGCGGATCGAAATCGGTTCGAACAGCATCGGCTGAGCCATGTATACTTCCTCCATGCCAGCCGCCTTCAGCGACCGTTACGAAGACAATTACCTGCGCAAGATCCTGCGCGACACCAAGACAATCGCCATGGTCGGCGCCTCGGCCAACTGGAATCGACCCTCCTATTTCGCGATGAAATACTTGCTGGATCGGGGATACAAGGTCATCCCCGTCAACCCGGCGGCGGCCGGCCAGGAGATTCTCGGCCAGAAGGTCTACGCCTCGCTGGACGAGCTGCCGGCCAAGGCCGACATGGTCGATATCTTCCGCAATTCGGAGGCAGCCGGCCCGATCACCGACGAGGCGATCCGCCACGGCGCCAGGGTCGTCTGGATGCAGCTCGGCGTCGTGAACGAAGCCGCCGCCGAGCGCGCGGAAAAGGCCGGCCTCAAGGTGGTGATGAACCGCTGCCCCAAGATCGAGCATTCCCGCCTGGCCGGTACCATCGAGTGGCACGGCATCGCGAGCGGCGTGATCTCCTCGAAGAAGCGGGCGCTTTGAAGTTCGGCGTCTTCGACCACATGGATCGGGCCGGCCCCGATCTCGGGCGGCAGTTCGAGGATCGTCTGCGCCTGGTCGAGCTCTACGAGCGTGCGGGTTTCCATGCCTATCACCTCGCCGAGCATCACGCGACGCCGCTCGGGATGGCGCCGTCCCCGAGCGTTTTCCTCGCCGCGGTGGCGCAGCGAACCACGAAATTGCGCTTCGGACCGCTGGTCTACACCGTCAACCTCTATCATCCGCTGCGGCTGATCGACGAGATCTGCATGCTCGACCAGATGAGCGGCGGACGGCTGGAACTCGGGGTCGGGCGTGGCATCTCGCCCTACGAGGTCGGCTACTATGGCGTCGATCCGTCCACCGGGCCGGAGCGGTTCGCCGAGGCGCTGGAGGTCCTGCTCAAGGGCCTGACCCACGAACGGCTCGACCACGACGGCAGGTACTTCACCTTCAAGGACGTGCCGATGGAACTGCGGCCCGTGCAGCGTCCCCATCCACCGCTTTGGTATGGCGCCAATTCCCTGGAAAGCGCCGACCGCCTGGCCAAACAGCGTTGCAACGCGGTCGTCGGCATGAAGGCGGAAGGAGTGGGCCAGTTCGCCGCCCGCTACCGCGCCGCCTGGAAGGCGCTCGATCGCGCCGAGGACGAATTGCCCCTGATCGGGCTCAGCCGTCACGTCGTCGTTGCCGACACCGACCGCGAGGCACAATCGGCGGCGCGACGCGCCTATGCCCTCTGGTACGACGCGCTCATCCATCTGTGGCGCGCGCACGGTGTCGGACTGCCGCGCCAGATGATCCCTGCCGAATTCGAGGCGGCCTTGGAGGGCGGTTACATAGTGGCCGGTTCGCCGGCGACTGTGCGAGACCGTCTCCGGCGCGACAATGAGATCGCGGGCATCAACTACTGCCTCTGCCGACTGGCCTTCGGTGACCTCTCGTTCGAGGAGTCGTGCTGCTCCGTCGAGCTTCTGGCGAAGGAGATAATGCCCGCCTTGTAGGGTGACAGCCCGTCAACCTTCAGGCGCTCAAACGAGTTGGGAGGTCCGCAGGCCTACCAACGCAATGGCCCGGGACCTCCCTCCCCCTCATGATCGCGTCTAGCCGGTCTATGCCGTCAGTGACGCGGCCCCCCTGAGAGTCTCGGCGAAAGAAAGAAAGCCGGCGATGGTGGGGCCATCGCCGGCCTCTCGAGAGGTTTGCTAGGCCGCCCGGGGAGAGATAGCGACAAAGCGGGTCATCCCCTCTCGATACACTTTCATCAGGACCGGCTTGCCGGTCTTCTTGGCTTCGGTGAGCTTCTCGACGGCCGTCTTCGGGCTGTCGACGGTGTCCTTGCCAACCTGCTGCAGGACGTCGCCCGCCTTCAGGCCCTGGTCGTCGGCCGGGCTGCCCGGCTCGACCGAGGCCACGACCACGCCCTTCATCTCGCCGTCGAGGTTGAGCTGCTTGCGCGCCTCGGGAGAGAGCGGCGCCAGCGACACACCGTAGGACAGCGGCTGGGCCTTGGCGGCGTCGCCCGACTTGCCGTCGGCCTTGGCCTTGATGATCGGCGATTCGGCATTCTGGTCGCCGACCTTGGCGGTCAGGCTCATGTCCTTGCCGTCTCGCCAGACGCCCAGTTTCACCGAGGTGCCCGGCTTGACGGCCGAGATCATGCGGGTCAGCTCCTTGATGCCCTCGATCTTCTTGCCGTCGACGCTCAGGATCACGTCGCCCGACTTCACACCGGCCGCGAGCGCTGGGCTGTCCGGCTGGACCATGGCCACCAGGGCGCCCTTCTCACCGGTCAGCGACAGGCTCTCGGCGATCTCCTTGCTCACCGGCTGGATCTGGACACCCAGCAGGCCGCGCTCGACCCGGCCGCTCTGCTCGAGCTGCGCCACGATCGGCTGCGCGAGCGAGGCCGGGATGGCGAAGCCCAGGCCGATGTTGCCGCCGGTCGGCGAGAAGATGGCGGTGTTGATGCCGATCACCTTGCCGTCCATGTCGAACAGCGGGCCGCCCGAGTTGCCGCGGTTGATGGCCGCATCGGTCTGGATGTAGTCGTCGAACGGACCGGAGTGGATGTCACGGCCGCGCGCCGACACGATGCCCGTCGTCACGGTGCCGCCCAGGCCGAACGGATTGCCGACCGCCATCACCGGCTGGCCGACGCGCACCTTGGTGGCGTCGCCGAACGAGACATACGGCAGGGGCTTGTCGCTCTCGACCTTGAGCACGGCGAGGTCGGTCTTCTCGTCGCCGCCGACCATCTTGGCCGGCAGCTTGGTGCCGTCCGCCATGGTGATGGTGATCGAGTCGGCCTTGCCGGCCACATGGTAGTTCGTGACGATCACGCCCTTGGGGTCGATGATGAAGCCCGTGCCGACGGCCTCGGCCTTCTCCTTGGCCTGCGGGCGCTTGCCGTCCGGACGCATCGGCTTCCCGGGCTGGCCTGGCTGCATGGGCTGGCCGAAGCGCTCGGCAAAGCGCTTCATGAACTCTTCCATCTGCTGCTGCTGATCGTTGCCCGACATACGGGCTTCGTCGCCATCGTCGGTACCGGCCTTCATGGTCACGGCGACGTTCACGACGGCGGGTGATACCTTGGCGGCCAGATCCGAAAAATCCTGAACCGGCGCGGTCTGGCCGGCGATCGCCGCCGGCGCAGTGAACATCGGTGCGATCAGCGCCGGCGCCGTCAGCGCCGTGGTGAGCGCCAGGGCAGTCAGAATACGGGTCTTGGTCTTGCTCATAATCTCTAACCTCCTCCTTGGGGGCACGAGGAATATGGGCTACGACCTGTAGCGACCTCATGGCCGCCAGATTGAATGTTTGTATAGTTGGCCAAGTTGCGCCGTTGCCCGGCGCCGGTTAGACGGGCGTCGTGAAAATCCTTCTCGTAGAAGACGACAAACAGACCGCCGACTACATCGCCAAGGGCCTGCGCGAGCACGGCCATGTGGTCGACCATGCCGACAACGGCCGCGACGGGCTCTACCTCGCCACCGGCGAGAAGTACGACGTCCTGATCGTCGACCGCATGCTGCCGGCGATGGACGGGCTGTCCCTGGTCAAGGCCGCCCGGGCATCCGGCATGAAGGCACCGGTGCTCTTTCTCACCACGATGGGCGGCGTCGACGATCGCGTCGCCGGCCTCGAAGCCGGCGGTGACGACTACCTCACCAAGCCCTTCGCCTTCGCCGAGCTGCGCGCCCGTATCGGCGCCCTGGCCCGCCGCCCCCCGATCGTCGCCGCCACTGCGCTGGGCGTCGGCGATCTCGAGATGGATCTGCTGGCACGCACCGTCACCCGGGCCGGCAAGCGCATCGAGCTGCTGGCCCAGGAGTTCAAGATCCTCGAATACCTGCTGCGCCATGCCGGCGAGGTGGTGACGCGGACCATGCTTCTCGAGAAGGTCTGGGACTTCCATTTCGATCCCAAGACCAACATCGTCGAGACACACATCAGCCGTCTGCGCTCCAAGATCGACAAGGGCTTCGACAAGCCGCTGCTCCATACGATCAGGGGGGCTGGCTATGTCGTCCGGGCGCCTGATTAGCATCCTGCGCTCGGCAAGCTTCCGGCTGCCGCTGCTCTACGCCGTTCTGTTCATCCTGTCGGCCGGCGTGCTGTTCGTCACCGTCTACTGGACGGCGACGGCAGCGATGCAAAGCGACATGTCGGCCGTGCTGCGCTCCGAGGCCTATCAGCTCGCCGAAGTGCACCGGCGCAGTGGCCTCACTGGCCTCGCCGACCAGATCACGCGGCGCATCAATTTCCGAACGCGCGGCCCCATCTTCTACCTGCTGCAGGCGCCCAATCGCCGCGTCGTGGTCGGCAACCTGCCGGGCATGCCGCCGGTCGAAGGCTCGATCGACTTCGTGCCGCAGCTCGAGGCTCCCGAAGCCGATGCCGCACATCCCAAGCTGATGGGGTTCGGCCTCACCCTGCCCGACGGCTCGTTCTTGCTGGTCGCCCAGGATTCGACGCGGCTGACGGACATGCAGCACGCAATCGTGCGCGCCTTCTTCTGGAGCAGCGGCCTTGCCCTGCTGCTGGCGATCGTGGGCGGTGCCGTGCTCGGCGCCAACTTCCTGCGCCGCATCGACACCATCACCCGAACCAGCCGCGCCATCATGGAAGGTGATCTGTCGGCCCGCATTCCGGTCCGGGGCACGCACGACGAAATCGACCAGCTGGTCGCCAGCCTGAACGCCATGCTGGCGCGCATCCAGCAGCTCATGGACGGCCTGCGCCAGGTGTCGAGCGACATCGCACACGACCTGCGCACGCCACTGGGGCGCCTGCGCCAGAAGCTCGAGGACGCCCGCGAGCACGCATCGACGACGTCCGACTACCAGGCCGCGACCGAGGCCGCGATCGAAGAAGCCGACTCGCTGCTGGAGACATTTTCCGCTCTGCTGCGTATCGCTCAGGTCGAGGCGGGCGCCCAGAAGAGCGGCTTTGCCGAGTTCGACCTCTCCGAGCTGCTGACGGATCTCGGCGAGACCTATGCGCCGGTCGCCGAAGACGCCGAGCATCCGCTGGACGTGCAGGTCGCTCCCGACATCAAGCTGACGGGCGACCGGCAGCTGATTGCCCAGCTCGTCTCAAATCTCCTGGAGAACGCGCTCCATCACACGCCGGCCGGCACGCGGCTGTCTCTTGCCCTGCGCAAGACGGATCCCGGCTTTGAGCTTGAAGTGGCCGATAGAGGCCCCGGCATCCCTGCCGCCGAGCGCGGCAAGGTGTTCGACCGGTTCTACCGACTCGATCGCAGCCGATCGACCGCCGGCAGCGGCCTCGGCCTCGCCATGGTCAAGGCGATCGCCGGCCTGCATGCCCTCACGATCCGGCTGGAAGATGCCGGGCCCGGCCTCCGGGTCGTGCTTCAGACGGCCAAGTAGCGCTTTTTCACGTCGTCGTTGGCGCGCAGCTCGTCGATCGAGCCGCGATAGACGATGTGGCCCTTGTCGATCACCGCGACGTGGCTGGCGATATCCAGGCAGAAATGCATGTTCTGCTCGGCCACGACGAGGGTGATCCCCATGCCGCGCAGGCGCTGGATCAGCTCGCCGATCTTCTCGACGATGATCGGCGCCAGTCCCTCGCTGGGCTCGTCGAGCAGCAGCACGTCGGGATTGCCCATCAAGGTGCGGGCGATGGTCAGCATCTGCTGCTCGCCGCCCGACAGGCGCCCGCCCATGCGCGTGCGCATCGACGCCAGGATCGGGAAGACATCGTAGATCTTCTCCAGGGTCCAATCGGAACGCCCGCCGCGCCCCGTCTTCACGCCGATCTTGAGATTGTCCTCGACCGAATGCTCGGGGAAGATCTGGCGGTCCTCCGGCACGAAGCCCATGCCCTCGCGGGCGATCCGGTCGGCTGTGAACTTCTGCACCGCCACGCCATGGACCGATATGGCGCCGCGCTTGGGGGGCGCCAGTCCGATGATCGCCTTCATCGTCGTGCTCTTGCCGGCACCGTTGCGGCCGAGCAGCGCCAGCGACTGGCCCTTCTCGACGCCGAACGAGACGCCGAACAGGATCTGGCTGGCGCCGTAGAAGACGTCGATGCCGTCGAGTGTCAGGATCTCGGCCGCGCTCACGCCGCCGCTCCTTCGGCAGTGCCGTGGGCCGACTTGCCGAGATAGGCCTCGATGACCAGCGGGTTGCGCCGAACCTCCTCCGGCGTGCCCTCGGCCAGCACCGCGCCGTAGGACAGGACGCGCACCGTCTGGGCGACCTTGAAGACGATATCCATGTCGTGCTCGATGAAGATCAGGGTCATGCCGCGGGCACGCCACAGGCGCTGCACCGTCTCGATCATGCGCCAGCGTTCCTCCGGCCCCATGCCCGCCGTCGGCTCGTCGAGCAGCAGCACTTTGGGCTCCAGCGCCAGCGCCAGGCCGATGTCCAGGAGCTTCTGGTCGCCATGGCTCAGGTTGCGGCTCAGGATGCCGGCGACACGCGTCAGCCCCAGCAGCTCCATGACCTCGTCGGCATGCTTCATCGCTGCAGCCGTGGGAAAGCCGACCAGCATCGAGGTCTCGCGACGTTGATGCGCCTGCGCGGCGGCCGCCAGCGCCTCACGGACGGTGAGCGTTGGGAACAGGCTCGCCACCTGGAAGGCGCGGCCGATTCCCCGCCGCACGATCTCGCGCCGCGACAGCCCCGAAATGTCCTCGCCGGCGAGCACGATGCGGCCGCTGTCGATCGGGAAGCGGCCGGTGATCAGGTTGAACAGCGTCGTCTTGCCGGCGCCGTTGGGGCCGATGATCGCGCTGAGCGATCCATCGGCGAAATCCAGCGTCACGTCCCGCGTCGCGGCGACGCCACCGAAAGACTTCTTGAGGTTCTCGAGCTTCAGCATCAGGAGCCACCCTTCCGGGTCTCGGCGGCCCCGGCGTCGGCGGCATCGCGCACGGCCTGCGCCGCCGCCTGACGCCGGTTCTCCAGCCGCTCGGCGATCAGGTCGAGCGGACCTTTGCGCAGCCCCAGCACCAGGATCAGGATCACGATGCCCAGCACCAGCTCGGTATGGCTGGTGTAGGTCACGGTGATGTCGTTCAGCAGGCGCAGGATCACCGTCCCGACCAGCGGTCCCAGGAAGACGTTGGAGCCGCCCAGCAGGATCATGAAGATCGCCTCGCCGGAGGTCGTCCAGAAGCCGAAGTTGGGATAGGCACCGGACACGAACAGGGTCAACAGGATGCCCCCGACGCCCGCCACGCAGGCCGAGATCACGAAGCAGGTGAGCTTCACGAGCGGCACGTTGACGCCCAGGAAGGCCGCCCGCTCCTGATTGTCCCGGATCAGCCGCAGGGTGTAGCCGAACGGCGACGTCACGAGCTGGCGCAGGATGGCGATACAGATGATGAAGGCCACGCAGCAGAAGACATAGAGCTGCGTTCGGTCGGCCAGGTCGATGCCCAGGAACTTCGGCCGCGGAATGCCGCCCATCAGGCCCTGATCGCCGCCGGTGAACGACACCCAGCCCAGGATGACGTTGTAGAACAGCATCTGGAAGGCAAGCGTCAGGAAGGCGAAGTAGATCTCGTTCAGCCGCACGCAGATCGCACCGACGATCAGCGCCAGGGCGGCGGTGAAGACGATGGCCAGGGCGAAGGCCGCCGGAATCGAGAACTTGCCCGATTGCATGGCCAGCCCGAAAGCATAGGCACCCGAGGCGAAGAACATGGCGTGGCCGAAGGAAACCAGCCCCGAGTAGCCGATCAGGAGATTGAGCGACATGGCGAGCAGCCCGTAGGCCATGCCGAACATGATGAAATCGCGAATGGCGGGCGGGGCGCCGAAAACGGGCACCAACAGAAGAGCGATGAGCCCCGCTCCTGCCCAGGCGAGATCGCGCCAGCGTCCAGTCATGGCCGACCTACCGGTTGTGCGGGCGGCCAAACAGGCCGCTCGGCTTGAAGATCAGGACCAGTGCCATGATCAGGAACATCACGCCGTCGACGAACAGCGGAAACCCGATGCTGCCGAAGGAGCGCGTGAGACCGATGATGATCGAAGCCACGAAGGCGCCGACAATCGATCCCATGCCGCCGATCACCGTGACGATGAAGGATTCGATCAGGATCGAGAACCCCATGCCCGGCGTGAGGGAGCGCACGGGCGCCGCCAGGGCCCCGGCCGCACCGGCGAGTGCGCTGCCGATGCCGAACACCGCGGCATAGTAGAGGTTCACGCGAATGCCCAATGCGGAGACCATCGGGCCGTTGACGGCGGCGGCGCGCACTATGTTGCCGAAGCGCGTCCGGGCGATCACCAGCCAGAGCAGCAGGCCGATCGCCATCGCCGCGACGATCATGAAAATGTAGAACGGCGGCACGACGCCTCCGAAGAAGCGCAGCGGCGGCAGCCGGAATTCCACCGGCATGCCCATCGAGAGCGACACCGGGCCCCAGATGATCTTGATCAGGTCGTCGGAGATCAGCACGACGGCGTAGCAGACCAGCAACTGCATCAGAACGTTCGAGCCGTAGACCTTGCTCATCAGGAACCGCTCGAAGGCGATGCCCAGGATCCCGACCGCCACCGCGGCGCCGAACGCCGATATGAAGTAGCTGCCGGTGAGCTGGTAGAAGGTCCAGGCCGCATAGGCGCCGATCATGTAGAGCGAGCCGTGCGCGAAGTTGATGACGTTCAGCACGCCGAAGATCAGCGTCACGCCGGACGCGATCAGGAACAGCAGCATGCCGATGATCATGCCGCTGGTAAGTTGAGTCACGATGCACGACGTCGTTCCGACGCAGCGCATCAACGCGTCAAGATCCACGGGAACTCCCAGATATTCTTGGCTGCCTCATCGCTCCTTTCCGCCACGCGACGGAAAGGGCTGGCGACGACAATGCAGTGACTGAGCAGATCAGGCGTAACCCTGCTTCTTCTTCCACTGCTTCTCGAGCTCGTAGATCGGCTCCCACGGCGACGTCTGGAAATCGGCGATGTACGGCTCCTTGGAGAGGGAGAGACCATAGCCGATGATGTAATTCACCAGCGTATTGTCCTCCGCGCGCATGGTGACCGAGCCGCCGACGCCGAACTGCGTCTTGATCGTCATGCCCTTGATCGCTTCCGCGAGCTTCTTGCCGTTGGTGTCGCCGTTGGTCTTCTTCAGCGCCTCGACGACCATCTGTGCCGCCACGTCATTCTCCCACGACCAGTTGGTCGGCTTGTGCTTCTGGGTCTTGACGTAGTTCTGGTACCAGTCCTCGTTCTCCTTGGTCGGCGGCACCGTGCGATTGTAACGGCCGCCCGAGTAGACGCCCTGCGGAAACTGCTTCACCTGATCGACGACGCCATAGTCGCCGAGATTGACCATGAACGATGCCTGCTTGTCGAACAGGCCGTAGAGGTTGGCCTGGTCGATGAACGCCACCAGGTCGCCGCCCCACAACGCCGAGTACATGGCGTCGGCTTTGGCGTTCAGCACCTTTGTCACGACCTCGGTGTAGTCGGGCTGGAAGAGCTTCGGCCAGGATTCCTCGACAACCTGGATGTTGCCGTCGAAGTGCTTGGCGTATTCCATGAACTCGGCGGTGTTCGAGCGGCCATAGGCATAGTCCGGCGAGCATGTCGCCCACTTCTTTAGTCCCTTGGCCTTGGCGATCTTGGCGGCGTAGTCGCCGCCGCCGATGGCATCGTGAATTCCCTGGCGAGCCGTGCGGAACGCCGTCGGAACGTGCAGCTTCGGATCGGCCGTCAGAGACGAGGTTTCCGAGTTGCTGTGAATGCAGAGGACGCCGATCTCGCGGATCACTTCCTGCACGGCAAAGGCGCCGCTCGACGCTTCGGCATCGATGATGATCTGGCAGCCATCGTTGTTGATCAGGTCGCGTGTGACCTTGGCGGCTTCCTGCGGGGCACCCTTGGAATCGCGCACGACGAGCTCGATCTTGCGACCGTTGATGCCGCCTGCTTCGTTCACCTTGTCGAACACGACCTTCAGGCCGCCGACGCTCGACTGACCGAGGATGGCGACACGGCCCGACAGAACAGTCGGCACGCCGATCTTGATGGCGCCGCTCTGTCCTTTGACGATTGCCGGCGTGCCGACGACGCCCGTCATGGCAAGAACGCCCGCGCCTTTCAGGATCTGGCGGCGCGAAGCGCTACGGCGTGAGCCGATGGATGACATGGCATTCCTCCCAATCGTTTTTTGCGGTCGACGACCAATTGCGGCGATCTTATGAACAAACATTCAGCATGGTCAAACATCGCAACGAGTCCAGGTAGCGTACGTGGTCCCTCCCTCCTGGCTCTGGATTCCCCTGACACTTTTCGCCGCCGCCGCTCAGACTGTCCGCAATACCGCGCAGCGGCATTTGGTCAATGAAGTTGGCACCCTCGGCGCGACGCTCGTGCGGTTTCTCTACGGAATGCCCGTGCTTGCACTGTGGTTTGCCATCCTGCTGGCAATCGACAGTTTCAATTTCCCGGTTGTGACGTGGCCGTTCGTTGCCTGGATCCTCGCCGCCGCCCTCAGCCAGATGGCCGGTACGGCCTTCCTGCTGCGCGCCATGGCGGCACGCAGCTTTGCCATCGGCCTCGTCTACTCCAAGAGCGAGGTCATCCAGGTGGCGATCTTTTCCGCGTTGTTCCTGGGCGACGCGCTCTCCCTCTCGACAGCCATCGCGGTAGGCCTCGCGACACTCGGCGTGATCCTGCTGTCGCCGCGCCTAGGAGCCGCGGCAACCAGTGCGCGGAGTTGGACCGACGCCGCGGCTCTCTACGGTCTTGCCTCGGGCGCCACATTTGCGATCTCCGCGGTCAGCTATCGCGGTGCCAATCTGGCGCTCGCCGGCGCCTCCCCTTTTCTGGCGGCCGCGGAAACGCTCTTCTGGAGCCAGCTCCTGCAGACGCTGCTGCTCGGCGCCTGGCTCCTGGCGCGCAATCCCACGATCGTGTTGGCTATTCTGCGGCAATGGCGGGTTTCGACCTTTGCCGGCGTCTCCGGCGCGTTGGCGTCACTCACCAACGTTACGGCCTTGGCGATCGCGCCGCCGTCCCTGGTGCGCACCCTGATCCTGGTCGAGGTGGTGTTCAGCTACGTCGTCTCGCGCAAGGTGTTCCACGAAACAGTAAGCGGCCGGGAGCTCATCGGCATCGTCCTGGTCGTATCGGGGGCAGCCCTGATCGTTGCCACGGCGCATTGACCCGCCTTCGGTCGGTCATCGAAGATGCCGGCATGAAATCATCTCGGCTTTTCGCCTATGTCGGCAGCTATACGACGCCGGAGCGCCAGGGGCGCGGCAACGGGATCAACGTCTACAGCGTCGATCCGCGTCGCGGCACGCTTGGACACGTCCAGCATCTCGGAGGTCTCGAGAACCCCTCGTTTCTCGCCCTTAACGCCGCGGGAACCCACCTCTATTCGGTGCACGGCGACCGTAGCGAAGCAACGTCCTACACGATCGATCCGCAAACCGGGCGGATCGCCATTCTCAACCGCCAGCCGACGGGTGGCTTCAACCCCATTCACCTCGCCTTCGATGCCCAGGCAAGGTTCCTGATCGTCAGCAACTACGGCTCCGACTCGATTGCCGCCCTGCCGATCGAGCGCGACGGCGCGCTCGGTCCGTACTCGACCTTGACGGCCATCAAGGCCCCTCTTGGCCCGCATCGCCGCGAGCAGACGAACGTGCGCCCGCATCACAATCCGCTCGATCGAACGGGCCGCTTCTTCTACCTGCCCTGCAAAGGCGCCGACTGCGTGATCGGCTATCGGCTCGATCGCCGACGCGGCGTGCTGGTTGAGGCCAGCCGGGTCGCCGCCCGGCCGGGTGCCGGTCCCCGCCATATCGACTTCCATCCGACCGGAGCGTTCGCCTACGTCATCAACGAACTCGACTCGACGATCACGACCTATCGCCAGGACCGTCGCAGCGGCCGGCTCGCACCGCTACAGACGATCCCATCGACGCCCCCCGACTTCACTGGTTACAGCACCGGTGCGGAAATCTGGATCGATCGTCCTGGCCGCGCCGTCTACGTCTCCAACCGCGGCCACGACAGTATCGGCGTCTTCGCCATAGATCGCCGCACCGGCACGCTTTCCCCGATACAATGGGTGCCGACACACGGTGGGGTCCCGCGCTTTTTCACCTTCGACCCTGCCCAGCGTTTTCTTTTCGTTGCCAATCAGGGCGGCGATTCGGTTGTCGTGTATCGCGTTCGGCGCAATGGATTGCTGGCACCGACACAGGCTAGAGTGAAAGTGGGTAGTCCAGCCTGCATTGTGTTCAGGCAGTGGTGAGCCGTCAGCGGGGCGATGAGTAGCCGTTCCAAATCGAGCAATCCTCGGGTGAAGCCGCGTTTCGTCGCGATGCTGATCTATCCTGGCGTCATGGCCATGGACGTCTATGGCCCGCTCGAAGCCTTCGCTGCCGCCAACTCCGTCGCCGGTGCCCCCCTCTATCGCCTGGCCATCGTGAGCATGACGGGCAAACCCGTCGAGACGTCGCTCGGTGTGCCGATCATGCCGAGCATCGCTGCAAGCGCGATCAAGGAAAAGGTCGACACGTTGCTCATCGCCGGCGGCCTCGGCCAGGAGCAGGCGAGCAAGGATCGCCGCCTGCTGTCCTGGGTCCAGGCCGCCAAGGGCCGGGCGCGGCGCTGCGGTTCGATCTGCACCGGCGCCTTCATCCTCGCGGCAGCCGGATTGCTCGACGGCAAGCGCGCCACCACCCACTGGGCCAAGGCTGCCGACCTCAGCCAGCTCTACCCGACCATCAATGTCGAGGCCGAGAACATCTTCATCCGTGACGGCCACGTCTACACCTCGGCCGGCGTTACAGCGGGCATCGATCTGGCCCTGGGGCTGATCGAGGAGGATCACGGCCGCACGCTGGCCCTGCGCGTCGCCCGGGCGCTCGTCGTCTACCTCAAGCGAACCGGCGGCCAGTCGCAGTTCAGCAACCATCTGCAGGCGCAGTTCGCCGCCAGCCCGCCCGTCAGGCTTGCCCAGGAATGGGCCCTTGAGAACCTGTCAGCCGATCTCGGCATCCCGGCCCTCGCCGCAAAGGCGCACATGAGCGAACGCAATTTCCGCCGGGCCTTCACCGAGGAGACCGGCGAAAGCCCGCGCGACTTCGTCGAGCGTATCCGCTTCGATGCGGCGCGCATCCTGTTCGAGGAATCGCACCTGCCGGTCCAGGTCGTCGCGGCGCGTTGCGGCTTTCCGACGATCGATGGCCTACGCCGGGCCTTTGCCCGGCGGCTGGGGGTTACGCCTCAGGAGTACCGTCAACGTTTCCGCTCCGCAGAGGCCGACGATACGGCCCCTGCGGCAGCTGGGATTTGAAGAGGACGGTCAGCCCTCTTCCTGGAAGGCTTCCTCGCGGGCCTTCTTGACGCTCGGCAGCGCCATCAGCACGAGCAAAGCGGCGGTCGCGATCAACAGGCCGAGGCTGATCGGGCGTTCCAGGAAGATCATCGGATCGCCGCGCGACAGCAGCATGGCACGCCGGAAGTACTCTTCCATCTGCGGTCCAAGCACCAGTCCCAGGAGGAACGGAGCGCCCTCGCAACCCAGCCGCACGAAGATGTAGCCCAGCACGCCGAAGATGCCGACCTGCATTACATGGAAGGTGCTGTTCTGCAGGCTGTAGGCGCCGATGCAGCAGAAGAGCAGGATCGCCGGAGCCAGGAAGCGGTAAGGCACCGTGAGCAGCTTCACCCACATGCCGATCATCGGCAGGTTGATGATGACCAGCATGGCGTTGCCGATCCACATCGAGACGATCATGCCCCAGAACAGGTCCGGCTTCTTGGTCATGACCTCGGGGCCAGGCTGGATGCCCTGGATGATCATGGCACCGACCATGAGGGCCATCACCGCGTTCGACGGGATGCCCAGGGTCAGCATGGGGATGAACGAGGTCTGGGCCGCGGCGTTGTTGGCTGCTTCGGGAGAAGCCACGCCTTCGACCGCACCCTTGCCGAACATCTTCGGCGTCTTCGAGAGCTTCTTCTCGAGCGTATAGGCCGAGAACGCACCGAGCGTCGGACCGCCGCCCGGCAGCACGCCCAGGATCGACCCGAGCATCGTTCCGCGCAGGACCGCCGGAATGGCCCGTCGGATCTCTTCGCGGGTCGGCCACAGCGACGTCACCTTGATCGCACCGGTTCGGGTCAAGTGTCTCTCCAGGTTGACCACGATCTCGGCGATACCGAACAGGCCCATGGCGATCGGCGCGAAGTCGATGCCGTCGCTCAGCTCAGGGATATCGAAGGTGTAGCGCTGAGCGCCCGTATTGACGTCGGTACCGACCAGGCCGAACAGCAGGCCGAGGAACACCATGGCGATCGCCTTGGTGACCGAGCCGCTGGCGAGCACGATGGCGGCGATCAGGCCGAGCGCCATCAGCGAGCAGTAATCGGCCGGGCCGAACTTCTGCGCCATCAAGGTGAGCGGCTGGGCGAACAGCACGATAAGGATGGTGCCGACCGTGCCGGCGAAGAACGAGCCGACCGCCGAGATCGACAGCGCCGCGCCGGCGCGACCGTTGCGCGCCATCTGGTAACCGTCGAGGCATGTCACGACGGACGAGGCCTCACCCGGCAGGTTGACCAGGATCGACGTCGTCGAGCCGCCGTACTGCGCGCCGTAATAGATGCCGGCCAGCATGATCAGCGAGGCCGTGGGCGGCAGGTGGAAGGTGATCGGCAGCAGCATGGCGATGGTCGCCACAGGGCCGATACCCGGAAGAACGCCGATCAGCGTTCCCACCATGCAGCCCAGCAACGCATAAGTCAGGTTCTGCAGACTGATGGCAACGCCCAGTCCTAGGGCAAGATTGTGCAGGAGTTCCATCTCACCACACCCCTTCCAGGACGGCGATATTCATGCCGAGGCCGACCTTGAAAACCAAGACGCAGAGGATCGACAGCACCACGATGTTGCCGATCACCTCGAGCAGCTTGAATTCCTCACCGGCCAGCGAAGAGATCAGGATCAGCACGGCGAGCGCCGGCAACAGGCCGGCCCTTTCCAGCAGCAGACCGAAACAGACGATGCCGATTGTCACCAGGGTGATCGGCTTCCACTTGGGCTTCTCGACTGCCTCGCCGCCATTCACCAGCGCGAGGACACAGATCACCAGACCGAGCCCCAGGAGGATCATCGACAACATGCGGGGCACATAGCCCGGTCCCATGCGCACGGCGGTGCCGATCGCGAGATTCTGGCCGAAGTAGAGAGTCACTGCGCCGAAGGCGACGAACATCACCCCCGACAGAAAGTCCTTGGTCAAAAATCGATTCACGCTGTGTGTTCCCCCCAGCCGATAGCCCAAATGCCGACTACGACACCGCTGGCCTTCACTATTCGTGCAGTTGCTCTGCAACAGATGACGGTAATCCTCCTTGCTTACGCGAACCTGACAGCCGAGCGGCCGGCCTCCGTTCTGCGAGAATGAAGCTCCCGATTCTGCTCGATATCGAAGCCCGATGCGGTATCTGCAGGAAGTCTGCTGCCACGGGACACCTCGCATCCGGATCCAGCGGAACGAGCGGCTAGCGATGCATCAATCCGACCTGTGATCTTGTGATCACTGATCAACAGAAGTACGGTCCGAGGCGGCGGGCAATCCCAAGGCACGCGGGCGACACTTCCAATGTCGGTGTGCGCCCCGACACCCAACCCCAGAGCGACGACGAATGAAGAACCCGACCAGCCTTCCTGACTTCTCGCCGGTGAGCCATTCCACCGTCCATGAGAAGGTCTACGACCGCATCAGGGACGCTCTCGTCGCCGGCAAAATGCTGCCTGGGCAACGCATCGTCATCCGCGAACTGGCAAGTGCGCTGGGGACGAGCATGATGCCGGTACGAGAAGCATTGCGGCGACTGGAGGCCGAGAACGCCCTCGTCGCCACCTCCGGTGGCACGCTGACCGTGCCGATCCTCAGTCCGATCGACTACGAGGAACTGTGCCTCATCCGCGTTGCCCTTGAGAGCAAAGCGGCCGCCGAGGCGGCAACGCGGATCACACCTCGTGAGCTGGATAAGCTCGAGCGGGTTCTCGTCGCACTGGAAGATGCCTCCGACCACCGCGATCTGGAAACCGCGCTCCGTCTCAATCGGGCGTTTCATCACCTCGTCTATGTGGCGGCACGGCGAGCGCTGCTCCTGCGGATGATCGAAAGCCTTTGGTTGCGGGTCGGCCCACAGCTCAGCTACGTCGTGCGCAGCGACATCTACGGCGGCATCGCCATCAGGAGTGACGATCACCCCCATCGTCAGGTCCTGGCCGCGCTTCGATCCGGCAATGGGCGGGCGGCGAGTTCGGGAATTGCCCGGGACATCCGACGCGCCGAGAAGGTGATCGTGGCGCACCTCCTGGAAGAAGCGAAGCAGCAGAAGATCGCCGCCAAATAACGCGACGCCCACCACCTCGCCCATCGCCCTCGCCTGCCGGAACGGCAGGCCGAATGACCGCCAATGCTCCGTGCGCGCCGGCATCGGATTCTTGTGATATGTGATCACAAGAACCTTGACAGGCTCACCCCTCACCCGCGAAATGGAAAAAATGCGCAATGCCATGCGCCAACGCGCCACAACGCCGGCGCAGAGGAGGAAATCCATGAAGTTCGCACGCAAATTGGCGGCCACCGCGCTCGTCGCTCTGGCACTGGCCAGCCCCGCATCGGCACAGGACACGTCGGCCGTGAAGCTCGCCCTGATCGACGGCCAGTCCGGACCGAACGGGTTCATCGGCGAAAGCATGCGCCAGCACCTGCAGTTCTTCGCCGAGCGTCAGAACGCGGCAGGCGGCGTGCTGGGCGGCAAGAAGCTCGACGTCATCGCTTTCGACAACAAGTTCGATCCGCAGGAAACCATCGTTCAGCTGCAGAAGGCGATCGACGCCGGTGCGCGCTACGTCTTCCACGGCAACAGTTCCGCCGTCGGCGCCGCGATCGTCGACTTCCTCGAGAAGCACAACCGTCGCAATCCTGAACAGTCGGTTCTCTACATAAACTTCGCTGCCTTGGATCCGGTTCTGACCAACGAGAAGTGCAGCTTCTGGCACTTCCGCTTCGATGCCGACGTCAACATCCGCACGGCCGCCATCACCAATCAGATCAAGAACGATCCGTCGATCAAGAAGGTCTACCTGTTCAATCAGGACTACTCGTTCGGCAAAGCGGTGCGCTCGGCGGCCACGCAAATGCTCAAGGAGAAGCGGCCGGATATCCAGATCGTCGGCGACGAACTGATCCCGCTGCAGAAGGTCGCCGATTTCACGCCCTACATCGCCAAGATCCGCGCCACGGGAGCCGATGCGGTCATCTCGGCAAACTGGGGCAACGACCTCAATCAACTCGTCAAGACCGGCGGCGAACTCGGCCTGCCGGTCAAGTGGTTCACCTATTTCGCCAATGGCGAGGGTGGCGTCACCGCACTGGGCGCGGCCGGGGTTGGCCGGGTCTTCGCGGTCAGCGAATGGCACATGAACGTGCCCGATCCGACGACCGAGAAAATGGCCGACGAATTCGGCAAGAAGTACGGCCGCGACATGTTCTTCTACCGCCTCGACACGGTGATCGCGATGCTGACGCGCAGCATGAACGAGGCAAAGACTTCCGATCCCAAGGCCGTTGCCGAGAAGCTCGAGTCGATGAGCTACAAGACGCCTCTGGGCGACACCTACGTGCGGCCCACGGATCACCAGTTCTACCAGCCGCTCTATGTCTCGGTGATGGCCGACGATGTCGCCAAGAAGCTCGAGAAGACACCGTTCGGCTTCAAGACCGTCGGCATGTCGGCGGCCAAGGAGACCGAGGTCCCCACGACCTGCAAGATGCGCAGGCCGTAACCGGCAACGGCAATCGACCTCGACACCGTAGCGCGGCAGGCGCCGCGTTATCCCTCCATTGCCTTGCCTGGACGACGATCTTGCTGGAACAGCTCGTCATCTCGACCCTGAACGGCGTCATCTACGGAATGCTGCTGTTCATGCTTGCGAGCGGCCTCACGCTCATCTTCGGCATGATGGGCGTGCTCAACCTCGCCCATGCCGCCATGTACATGCTGGGCGCCTATCTCGGATATCAGATCTCCAAGACCCTGGGCTTTCTGCCTGCCTTGGTGCTGGCCCCCCTGGCGCTCGGCGTCGGTGGCGCCCTGCTCGAACGATATGGCCTGCGTCGCGTACATCAGCATGGGCATGTCTCGGAGCTGCTCTTCACCTTCGGCGTCGCCTTCATGATCCAGGAGGCTGTCCAGATGATCTGGGGCCGGATCGGTGTTCCCTACCGGATTCCGGCGGCGCTCGACTTTCCGCTCTTCCGCCTGTTCGACACCCCCTACCCCTTCTATCGCGTCTTCGTGCTGGCGCTTGCGGTAGCGATCTTCTTCGGCTTGTTCGCGGCCCTGTCGCGCACCCGCACCGGGCTGATCATCCGTGCCGCGCTCACCCATCCCGGCATGGTCGGCATGCTCGGACACGATGTTCCGCGGGTCTTCATGCTGGTGTTCGGCGCCGGAGCCGGCCTTGCCGGTCTTGCAGGAGTCATTGGCGGGCCGATCTTCGTGACATCGCCCAGCATGGCCGGGGCACTCGGCGCCATCCTGTTCACCGTCGTCGTTATCGGCGGCCTGGGCTCACTGCCCGGCGCCTTGCTGGCCTCGCTTCTCGTCGGGCTGGTCCAGACATTTGCCGTCGTCATGGACGTATCGCTGGACGACGTCTTTCGGGTCGCGGGACTCGGGACGGCCTCCGCGAGCTTCCTGGGAGACATCCGCCATACGACGATCGCCCAGATCGCGCCAATCCTGCCCTACCTGATGCTTCTGGTCATGCTGGTGGTTCGGCCGCGCGGCCTTTTCGGGAGCCGCGACGTATGACACCGACCTCCACGAGCAACCATGGCGGGCGCATCGTCTGGCTCGTCGCGATCGTGCTGGCACTGCTGCTGCCTGAGCTCGTTCCCTCGAAGACCGCGCTGACGAAGATGTGCCTGATCGGCATCGCCATCATCTTTGCCCTCTCCTACAACGTGCTGCTGGGGCAGACTGGCCTCCTCTCGTTCGGTCACGCTGTCTATTTCGGCCTGGCCGGATTTGCCGCCATCCACCTGATCAATCTGATCGGCCTGCAGCAGCTCCCCATCCCGGTGCTGCTGGTGCCGCTCTTCGCGGGCGTCATCGGGGCCGCCTTCGGTCTGCTGTTCGGCGCGTTGTCGACCCGACGCCACGGGACCGCCTTTGCGATGATCTCGCTCGCCATTGCCGAGCTGGTCGCCGCTTCGTCGCTGATTCTCGAGAGTTTTTTCGGAGGCGAGTCGGGCATCACGACGGACCGCAGCGCCGGGCCGGCGCTATTCGGTGTCGATCTCGCATCGCAGCTCCAGGTCTACTACCTGATCGTCGGTTGGGGAGTACTGTCGGCGATCGCCATGTACGCCTTCACACGGACACCTCTCGGGCGCATGGCTACAGCCGTCCGCGACAATCCGGAACGGGCCGAGTTCATCGGCTACAGCGCGCGCGTGGTCCGCCTGTTGTCTTTCGTCATCTCGGCCTTCTTTGCCGGTATTGCCGGCGGCCTGGCGGCGATCAACTACGAGATCATGACGGCGACCAACCTCTCCACCGCTGCCTCCGGCTCGGTCCTGATCATGGTCTATATCGGAGGAGCGGGCTTCTTCTATGGACCGGTCATCGGCGCCGTGCTGATCAGCCTGATCCAGCTTTCCCTGAGCGACATCACGCCGGCCTGGTTGCTCTATCTGGGGCTGCTGTTCGTCGTCACCGTGTTGTTCGCCCCGACCGGCATTGCAGGGCTGATCGAGAAGCACTTGCCACTGCTCCGCGCCGGCGTGCTGCACCGCCTGATCCCGTCCTACCTGCTGAGCGGCGGCGCCGGTCTCGTCTTTGCGGCCGGCGTCATCACGCTCCTGGAAATGAACTACCACATCACCCTCAACGCACATGAAGGCCCCCTGCTCCGGCTCTTCTGGATGAGGATCGACACCGGCCAGCTCCTGCCCTGGGCCGTTGCCGTCCTCCTCACGTTGGGTGGGTTCTTCCTGTTCCGGCGGACCTGGCCGGTGGTCGCCCGGGCCTGGAACGAGCTCGACAACCGTCTGCACGAGAGCATGAAATGACCCAGCCGGCGCTGGTCCTCGACAACCTCCGAAAGGATTTCGGCAAGGCGTCGATCATCCGTGGCGTCTCGTTGTCCGTCACCGCGGGTGAACGGCACGCCATCATCGGGCCCAACGGCGCCGGCAAGTCCACGCTCTTCCACCTGATCAGCGGCCGCTTTCCGCCGAGCGGCGGCACTGTCGCGCTGCACGGCCGCGACATCACCGGCCGTTCGCCGTTTGCCATCAATCGACAAGGCCTGGCGCGCAGCTTCCAGGTGTCGAATCTGTTTCCGCGTCTATCGGTGTCCGAGAACATCCGATGCGCCGTCCTCTGGTCGAGTGGCTATCGCTATTGCTTCTGGCGATGGGCCGATCGTCTGACCGACGTGTCGGCGAAGGTCGCGGATGTCCTGGCCCGGATCGGACTGACGCAACGCCGGGACGTCCTGGCCGGCGTCCTGACCTATGCCGAGCAGCGGGCCCTCGAAATCGGCATCGCCATCGCAGGCGGCGCCGATGTCGTTCTGCTCGACGAACCCACGGCGGGCATGAGCCGAAGCGAAACCAGCCGGGCGATCGATCTGATCCGCGAGGTCACCGTTGGAAAGACCCTCGTCATGGTCGAGCACGACATGAGCGTCGTGTTCGACCTCGCGGACCGAATCTCAGTGCTCGTCTACGGCGCGATCATAGCCACCGGGAGCGCCGCCGAGATAAGAGCCAACAAGGCCGTCCAGGATGCCTATCTCGGAACGCTGAAGCCCGAGACGCCGGGGAACGCCGATTGATGCTCGAGCTTCGCGATGTCCATGCCTACTACGGCAAGAGCCATGTCCTGCAAGGGGTCGATCTTCGCCTGGCAGAGGGCGAGATCGTCGCCTTGCTGGGGCGCAACGGGGCCGGACGTTCCACCATGATCAAGGCCATCATGGGCGACGTCGCCTGCACCGGCACCATCCGCTTCAAGGACCGCGACATCCTGGGACTGAAGCCGCACGAGATCGCCCGTCTCGGCGTAGGATACGTGCCCGAAAACCGCGACGTCTTTCCCGGGCTGACGGTGCGCGAAAATCTTCTCCTCGGGCAGAAGAACCCGCGTTCGCGCGGGCGCTGGTCCATGCAGGACATGTTCGCCCTGTTTCCTCGCCTCGAGGAGCGGGCCGAAGTGTCGGCCGCCGTGCTTTCCGGCGGCGAGCAGCAGATGCTGACCATCTGCCGGACGCTGATGGGTGATCCCGACCTGATCATGATCGACGAGCCGACCGAAGGATTGGCTCCCCGGATGGTCGAACTCGTGGCCAACCTGCTGCGTCAGATCAGCGATCGAGGCGTCTGCATCCTCCTGGTCGAGCAGAAGCTGGCGATAGCCCTCGAAGTCTCCCGCCGTGTCCACGTCATGGGCCATGGCCGCATCGTCTTCGAAGGAACGCCGGCGACCTTGATGGCCGATGCCGCGATCAGGAAGGAATGGCTGGAAGTCTGAATTGGACGGCTCCGGGGCTTTCCGTCCGTTCGATGCAATACCGAGATGCGAACTGGACAAGGGCGTCGGCATTGCCTAAATGTCTCCAATGGAGACATTTAAGGCTCACACCGTGCTCTATGAGACGATCCGCGACCAGCTCGCTCGAAACGTGCCGTTCGCCCGGCATGCCGGCGTCGAGATCGACAGGATCGGAAAGGGCCATGCCTCGGCCCATCTGCCGTTCCGCCCGGAAGGGCTGAACCATATCGGCACGCAGCATGCCGCTGCCCTCTTCGCCCTCGGCGAAACGGCCTCGGGCGCGGCGATGGCCGGCGCGTTTGCGCCGATACTGTTGGAACTGCGCCCCGTGGCCGCCGAAGCGACCATCCGCTACCTCGGGCCAGCCAAGGGCAGGGTATCGGCCGAAGCGCGCGTCGGGGGCGAGCCCGATGCCCTGCTCCGAACCGTACGATGCGAGGGCAAGGTACGGTTCCCCGTCGTCGTCTCCCTGAAGAGCGAGGACGGTGCCGAGATCGGCGAGATGAAGGTCGACTGGCACGTCTCGCGCGGACGCGCCTGAGCCCGTGGCGCGTGGGCAAAAACGCGAAACCTTCCATCACGGCGACACCAGGCGCGCCGCGCTGGAAGCTGCCCTCGTCCTCCTGGAGAACGAAGGCCGTGACGCATTGACCTTCCGGGCCGTGGCAGCCGAAATCGGCGTCAACCATCGCGCCCTCTACCGCCACTTCGAATCCCTCGACGACCTCAAGGTCGAAGTCGCGACCATCGGCTTCGACCGCCTGGCCGACATTCTGGAGAAAGTCCCGGCCGGCGCTCCCCGACGGCTGGCGAGCAGCTATGCCCGTTTCGCCCTAGCGAACGAACAGCTCTACGAACTCATGTTCTCCTTGCCCCTGCGCGAATGGTACGGCGCATCAACCGGCATCGGCCCCGCGATCAGGCGGGTGACTGCCGCTTCAGTGGCCGCCGTCGGTTCCCCGAAAGAAGGCGCAAGGACCCGCGTCTTCCGCATCTGGGGGTTGGTTCATGGCCTGGTCGACCTCTATCGCACCGGGACCTGGCGGGCCGCCGACGAACGCAAGGCCGCAACCTTCATCGCCTCGCTGGTTTGACGCTTCAGGCGCCACATGGCTAGGCTCGCGGCTCTGATTTCAGGCTGCGATGGAGATTTCGGTGAGCGACAAACAATACGGTTTCGACACGCTGTCGGTTCATGCAGGGGCTGCCCCCGACCCCGCCACCGGTGCCCGCGCGCAGCCGATCTACCAGACCACGGCCTATGTGTTCGAGGATGCCGATCACGCCGCGGCGCTCTTCAACCTGCAGACCGTGGGTTTCATCTACTCGCGCCTCACCAACCCGACCAACGCCGCCCTCGAGACTCGCATTGCGACATTGGAAGGTGGCCGCGGCTGCACGGTGGCGTCGTCCGGCCACGCCGCCCAGGTCCTCGCCCTCTTCCCGCTGATGTCGCCCGGCGCCGAGATCGTCGCGGCATCCCGCCTCTATGGCGGCTCGCTGCAGCAGATGAAGAACACCTATCCGAAGTTCGGCTGGACGGCGAACGTCGTCGATGCTGACCAGCCGGACAATTTCAAGCGCGCGGCCACCGACAAGACCAAGGCCTTCTTCATCGAAAGCCTCGCCAACCCCGGCGGCGTCGTCTGCGACCTCGAAGCGATCGCCCGGATCGCCGAAGATGCCGGCGTTCCTCTGCTGGTCGACAACACCCTGGCCACTCCCTGGCTCTGCCGCCCGATCGATTACGGCGCGACCCTGGTGGTGCATTCGACGACCAAGTTCCTGAGCGGCACCGGCACGTCGATGGGGGGTGCGGTCGTCGATTCGGGCAAGTTCGACTGGGCCAAGGGCGCCAAGTTCCCGAGCCTCGCCGGTCCCGAGCCCGCCTATCACGGCCTGAACTTCTTCGAGACGTTTGGCGACATGGCCTACACCTTCCACAGCCACGCCGTCGGCCTGCGCGATCTTGGTCCTTCGCAGGCGCCCTTCAACGCCTGGCTCACCATGCTCGGGATCGAGACGCTCGGGCTGCGCATGGAGCGTCACTGCGCCAACGCGCTCGCCGTCGCCCAGCACCTCGAGAAGCACCCGGCCGTCGCCTGGGTCAACTATGCCGGACTGCCCTCCAACAAGTATCACTCGCTCGCCCGGAAATACCTGCCCAAGGGGGCGGGTTCGGTCTTCACCTTCGGCGTCAAGGGCGGCTACGACGTGGGCGTCAAGGTCGTCGACAGCGTCGAGCTCTTCTCCCACCTCGCCAATATCGGTGATGCCAAGAGCCTGATCATCCATCCAGCCTCGACGACGCATCGCCAGCTTTCCGACGAGCAGCGCGTCGCCGCCGGCGCCGGCCCGGACGTTCTGCGCCTGTCGATCGGCATCGAAACAGTGGGCGACATCATCGCCGATCTCGACCAAGCTCTGGCCAAGGCAACTGCTTGACGGGTCGCCATGCTGAGCAAGGCCGATAACGAGTTCCTCACCTCCGCCGGTACGGGTACGCCGATGGGCGAGCTGCTGCGTCGGTTCTGGATGCCGGCGCTCCTCTCGGAGGAGCTGCAGGAGAGAGACGGCCCGCCCAAGAAGATCCGCATCCTGGGCGAGGATCTGCTGGCTTTCCGCCAGACCGACGGGCGCGTCGGCATCGTCGAGCCGCACTGCCCGCATCGCGGCGCCAATCTCTATTTCGGCCGCAACGAGGAGTGCGGTCTGCGCTGCTCCTTCCATGGCTGGAAGTTCGACATCGACGGCAACTGTGTCGACCTGCCGACCTCGCCGCCGGAGTCGACTTACAAGGACACGATCAAGCTGCTGGCCTATCCGACGCGCGAATGGGCCGACATGATCTGGGTCTACATGGGGCCGCGTGAGCTGACACCGGAATTGCCTCAGCTCGAGCTCGGCCTCGTTCCTGCCGCCCATCGCTATGTCTCGAAGAAGCGCCAGGACTGCAATTGGGTGCAGAGCCTCGAAGGCGCCATCGACACCGCCCATTTTTCGTTCCTGCACGCCATTCCGACCAAGAACGAGGCGGTCAAGCTCGACATCCTGCGCAAGACGTCGGCGATCGGTCAGGAAGCAGGCCTCGCCGATCGCAGCCGTTGGGTGACCGACGACCCTCGACCTAAGTTCAGGATCCAGGGGCACGACGCCGGTCTGGTCATCGCGGCCGGCCGCAAGACGGACTCGACCGACCTCTACTGGCGTATCGCCCAATACCTGACACCCAACCACGCGCTGGTGCCGGTCGCCTTCCCAGGCGAGGTCTATCATGGGCAAAGCTGGGTCCCGATCGATGACGTCAGCTGTTGGGTCTACACCTACAGCTGGGTCCCGGATCGGCCGCTCACCAACGCCGAGCGCGCCAAGTATGCGCAAGGGCTCAGCCTGCATGCCGAGATCGACGATCACTACGTGCCCAAGCGCAACATGGGCAACGACTACCTGATCGACCGCGATCTTCAGAAGACGTTGAGCTTCACCGGGATCAGCGGCGTGTCGGACCAGGATGCCGCGATCCAGGACAGCCAGGGCGCGATCCAGGACCGCACCAAGGAGCATCTCGGCCCGACCGACATCGGCATCGTCGAGTTCCGCAAACTGGTGATGGGTGCCGCCCGCGCCCTGCAGCAGGGTAAGCCGCCGCCCGCCACCGCCGCGTCCCGCCGCTATGCGGTACGTGCCGGTGGCTGGATCGCGTCGCCCGAGAAGGATCTGGCGATGATCATGAACGAGCGTTTCG